>Ga0315900_10002075_pt1 | contig 31332 bp, 31 predicted proteins | sample LakEriMetagenome_FD_203521 | JGI IMG/M metagenome (GOLD analysis project Ga0315900, IMG submission 203521) | Freshwater fungal communities from buoy surface, Lake Erie, Ohio, United States - Buoy 12 MA114 | ecosystem: Environmental > Aquatic > Freshwater > Lake > Lake biofilm | place: USA: Lake...
GCAATCTCATCCTGATTGTCGCGCTCATCGCATCCTGATTGTCGCTGTATAAATGCCTTCGGCGCGGGTTGTAGAAGCGCTCGATGTAGTCGAAGACATCAGCTCGGGCTTCGTCTCGGGCGCGGTAGACTTTGTGGGCTGTGCGTTCGGTCTTCAATGACGAGAAAAAGCTCTCCATCGCGGAATTGTCCCAGACGTTCCCGGCCCGGCTCATCGAACAGGTGATGCCGTTATCGGCCAGCAGGTGCTGAAACCGCTCACTGGTGTATTGCGATCCCCGGTTCGAGTGATGAAGCAGTGCGTCGGCCTTTCCGCGCCACCAGACGGCCATCATCAACGCGTCCATGACCAGTGACGCATCCCGTTCTGCCTTCATGGACCAGCCGACGACGCGCCGGGAAAACAGATGCAGCACGGCGGCGACGTAGAGCCAGCCCTCTGTGGTCCAGTTGTGGGCAATCGCCTTGGCGATGACAACCATGACGCTTGCGTGCTGCACAATTCTGTGTCACAGACCGTGCCACAATGTTCTTTTCAGCCGATTTTGGCGGTTTTTTTCTTCGTCTTTTCAATGTATTATAAGGCAGGTTTGTCGTCCCCTCTCGCCGGGGACGCCACTTCCCTTTCCTAGAGCATGCTCTCAGCCCAGGCTGGGCTTCGAAATTCCCAAGTATTTGCAGGCTTTTGGGCAGTAATCTTGATGATCCGGCGGCGGAAAAATGAGACTGAACCCCAAGGTTTCGAATTCCGCTAGAGCCGCCGGGATACGGGCTTCATCACCGCGGGCGCGCCAGCCTTGCCATTGCGCCGGGCGCATTATGGCGGGTGGGCGCGCCGCCCGCAGACTACGTCGCCCGCGCGTCATTTCCCGCCAGCCAAAGCCGTTTCGTCGCATCACCGCGGTGCCACGCCGGATAGGGTGCTAAATCCCCCATGCCCAGCCAGGGTCCATGGAGATGCTCATGCCTCGAAGCCGTTTCCGTCCGCGCTTTCCTGCCCTCGCCCTTGGCGTCACGCTGGTACTCGGCTTCGCCTCCGCCGCCGCCGTCGCGCAGACCGGTGTCGCGCAGATCGAGGCCGATGGGATGCCGCTGCGCCTCGTCTATCCCACCGCCGCCGCCGCGCGGCCGATGGCGTCCGGCCCCTTCAACCTGTCCGTCGCGCCCGCCGCGCCGCCCCTCCCGGGAACCCGGCGCGTGGTTCTTATGTCGCACGGCACGGGCGGCAACCCGCTCGCCGAGCACGCCCTCGCCGCGCGCCTCGCGGCGGCGGGTTTCGTCGTTGCGCAGCTTCTGCATCGCGGCGACAACAACGCCGATGTCACCGCCGCGGGACCGGAATCCTGGCCCCACCGCCCGCGGGAGGCGAGCGCCGCGCTGGACGCCCTGGCCGCGCACCCCGATTGGGGGCCGCGGCTGCGGCTCGACCGGGTGGGCGTGCACGGCACCTCCGCCGGCGCCATCACCGCGATGACGCTCGTGGGCGCCGAGTGGAGCCTGCGCGACCTCATCCGCCACTGCCTCGCCGCGGGGGAGGCGGATCTCGGCTTCTGCTACAACGGCCTGCCGGACGAGGCCGCGCGCGCCGCTCGCCGCGCGCGCTTCGAATCTGCCCGCAACGTGCCGGACTTCATGCTGGGGCGGGAGAATAACGCCCGGCATGGCGGGCGGGATCCCCGCATCGTCGTCGTCGCCGTCTCCACCCCGGTCGGGGCGATCTTCCGCGCCGACAGCCTGGCGCAGGTCGCCGTGCCAGTCGGCGTGGTCCGCGCGGAGGCGGATCGCCTCACGCCCAATGCCTTCCATGCCGACCGCATCCTGCGGCATTGCGGCGCCTGCAAGCCGCTCGCCGTGATGGCCGGGGCAGGGCATATGGATGCCATGTCGCCCTGGCCCAGCAGCGTCGCGAAGGCGGTAGCGGAGCGACACCCGGTGGGCGGCAGGCCCGAACCGGGCTTCGATCCCGCGGAGCGCGCGGCAGCGCAGGCGGCGATCGTTCAGCATTTTGTTCGTCACCTTGCGCCATGAGGCTGCGGACCTGGCTGCCGCCCGGCGTGGCACGCGGCCTCGGGCGTCGGCTGCTGCTGGTGATCGCGCTGGCGCCGCCCATCGCCTGGCTGGCGCAAGCGGTGCTACCGGGCACCGCGGGCTACGGCACGGCGCTGACGCGCAGCCTGGCGATCAGCCTCTGTACCTGGGCGGCGGTGGATCTCGGACGTTTCCTGCTGAGAGGGAAGCTCGGCGCAGCCCCGCCGCATTATTGGCCGCCGCCGCGCGGTGCAGCGCTGCTGCTCGGCCTCGGCCTGCCGGCCGGGGTATTCGCCGGCATTGCGCTCGGCGACATACTGGCCGGCCCGTCCGCAGTGGCCGGAGGGGTGGGTGCCGTTGCCGTGTTCGGGCTGGCGGTGGGCGTTGCGATGACTGCTGCCTTCTACAGCCGCGGCCGGCAGGAGGCGCTGGCCCGACAGGTCGAGGCGGCACGGCTCGCCGCGCTCAAGGCGCAGCTCGATCCGCACATGCTGTTCAACACGCTCGCCACGCTGCGCGCGCTGATCGCAACCGATCCGCCGCGCGCGACGGCAATGCTCGACCGCCTGGTGGGCTTCCTGCGCGCCACCCTCGGCGCGAGCCGCGCGGAGACGCACAGCCTGGCCGCGGAACGCGCCTGGATCGAGGACTACCTCGCGCTGATGCAGATCCGGCTTGGCGCACGCCTCACGGCGCGATGGGACATCCCCACCGCGCTGGAACCCGTACAGGTGCCGGCCCTGCTGCTCCAACCAGCCGTGGAGAATGCGATCCGCCACGGCATCGAACCCAAGCCCGAGGGCGGTCGGATCGAGATCAGCGCCCGCAGGGAAGGCGGCGAGCTTCTCCTTCGAGTCCGCGACACGGGCGTGGGACTGCCGGCGGCTGCGCAGGACAGGTTCGGCCTTGTCCAGCTTCGTGAGCGGCTGCGCCTCCTCCATGGGAGCGCGGCGTCGGTCACCCTCGCGGCGGCCGGCGACGCGGAGGGCGGTGCGCTGGTGACGCTGCGCTTGCCAATGGCGCTGCCGGTGGCACCCTCCACGCCATGAGCCCCGGCCCGCGCGCCCTGATCGCTGAGGACGAACCACTGCTCGCCGCCGCGCTGGCGGCCGAGCTTGCCGCCTGCTGGCCCGGCCTTGCCCTGCTGCCACCGGCGCCGGACGGCGCGGCGGCGCTGGCGGCCGCGCTCGCGCACCGCCCGGATGTCTGCTTCCTCGATATCCGGATGCCATGCCTCGACGGACTGGCCGCCGCGCACGCCATCATCGAGGACTGGCCGCATGACGTGCCGCCGCCACTCATGGTCTTCGTCACGGCGCATGACGAATATGCATTGCGAGCCTTCGAGGCGCAGGCGCTGGACTACTTGCTGAAGCCGGTCGAGCAGGGCCGCCTGGTCGCCTGTGTCGCGCGGCTGATGCGGCGGCTCGGCGAAAGGCGCGAGCCCGCGGCCGCGCTCGACGACGCGGTGGCGCAGCTGCGCGCCATGCCAGCGCCCGCAGGCGTCGGGGCGACGCGGCTCCATGTTGTCCGCGCCCAGGCCAGCGAGGTCGTGCACCTCGTGCCGGTCGAGGAGGTTCTCTACTTCGCGGCCGCCGACAAGTACGTCCGCGTGGTCACGGCGGAGCGGGAGCACCTGATCCGTCTCTCGCTCCGCGATCTGCTGCCGCGGCTGGATCCGCAACGCTTCTGGCAAGTGCATCGGGGGCTTGTCGTGCAGGCGCGCCACATCCTCACCGCGCGGCGCGAGGAAACGGGGCGCGTGCTGCTCACGCTGCGCGGCCGCCCGGAGACGCTGGTCGCGAGCCGTATGTTCGCGCATCTGTTCCGCGGCATGTGATCAGCAACCGCGCAAGCCGCAACAGGCTGTTTGCTGTGAAGAGAGCCAGAGATTGTCGTTCGCTGGGTTCCACCGCTGCGCCAATTAAATCCAAGACTTGCGGAACATTCGCCTTCGGCCCGAATATCCGCGGCTTTCATGCGGCCCCCATGCGGACCCCGCGGCAAACCCCATCTCAGCCCGGGCGTACAGCAGTGCCGCGCAGCAATCCGCCCCAATTCGTGAAAGGCCAGAAGATATGCGTTTTCTGCTCAAGCTTAGCCTGATGATCCTCACCTTCCTCGCCGCCCCCGCCGCACGGGCGGATGGTGATATGCAGCCCATCGGTCGCTTCGCCATTGATCGGACTGAGGTCTCGGTCGCGGCCTTTCGCCGCTTTGTCGCCGCCACCGGCATGGTGACCTGGGCGGAACGGCAAGGCGGTGGCTCAGTGTTCGAGGCAGGCTGGGTGCGCAAGCCTGGCTGGACCTGGCGCACCCCCTTTGGTGAGCCCGCTGATGAACGCGAGCCCGCTGTGCACATCACCTTCGACGAAGCCGCTGCCTATTGCCGCTGGGCCGGCAAGCGCCTGCCGACAGATGCGGAATGGCTGGAAGCCGCGCATACCGAAAGGCGTGCGTCGCCTCCGGCGCCGTTTCAGACTGGCATGACCTATCTCTATCCCACCGGGGAGCGCCCGAATGGCGCGAATTGCCTGCGCGATTGCGGGCCGACAGCTTTTGCGCTTGATCGTTCTGCAAGACTCAATCGCGGCATCGGCCCTGCGCGCGTGGGCACCACGCAGCAAGGCGTGAATGGCCTTTACGATATGGGTGCCAATGTCTGGGAATGGGTGGATACCGCGCAAGGGAATGAACGCATCACGCGTGGCGGATCATGGTGGTATGGCGCGGCACAAATGCGCCGGGACCATCGCGCCAGCAAGCCGCCGGAAACAGCGGTGGTCTATATCGGCTTTCGCTGCGCGCAGGATCGCGCGCTCTGACGCCCACGCGGCATGAGTTATTCAACTCTGCTTTAAAATCATCTACTCTCGCCCTCCGAAAAAAGGGGAGGAGATCATGAGGCACAACCTATCACGCCGCGGGGCGCTTGGCTTGGCGCTGGCCGGCGCAGCATCCCCCGCCTTTGCGCAGCAGTCCGGCTTCCCCTCGCGGGCGGTCACCATCATCGTGCCCTTCCCGCCCGGTGGCGCAACGGATCTGATTGCGCGCCCCTATGGCGCCGCCATGCAGCGCCATTGGAACCAATCGGTCGTGCTGCAAAACCGGGGCGGTGCCGGTGGTGCGCTTGGCATGAATGCCGGCGCCACGGCGCGGCCCGATGGCTATACCGGCGTGATCGCGCATGTGTCCTATTCCTCGATCCCGGCGGCGGACGCGCTATTCCAGCGCCCAGCTTCCTTTGAACGCGCAAGCCTTGCACCGATTGCCCTGCTGACCGCTGACCCCCTGATCATTGTGGTCAAGGCGGATTCACCCTGGCGGAGCTTCCAGGACTTTGCCGAGGATGCGCGGCGTCGGCCCGGGCAGATCGCTTACGGTTCTTCCGGCCCCTATAGCGCGGTGCATCTGCCATTTGAGATGTTGGCCCATGCCGGCGGCTTCCGGCTGAACCATGTGCCCTATTCCGGCGGCGGCCCCGCCATTACCGCTGTGCTGGGCGGGCATGTCGCAGCAACAGCCAGCACGGCGGCGGTGATGGCGCCGCAGATCCGCTCTGGCGCCATGCGCGCCTTGGTCAATACGGGCGCGCGCCGTGTGGCCTTATTGCCTGATGTGCCCACGGCTTTGGAACTTGGGCTTGCTGAGGTGGAGTTTTATCTGTGGGTCGGTATCTTCGGCCAGCCTGCGACACCGGCGGCAGAACGCGAAGCCTGGCGCCAAGCAACCGCGGCAGTCGCGAAAGACCCTGAAATGCTGCGCCAACTTGAAGCGGCGGGGCTGGAATTGGATCACCGCGACGGTCGCGCCTTCCAGGATTTTCTGGATGCCGATTTCAAGCGCGTGGAGGCGGCAGTGAATCGGATCGGTCGGGTGGAATAGTGCCGTGGACTGGCTCACCAGACCCTCTCGACCAAAACCTGCCAGAGTGGTTTCCTGCCCGAAATGCAAAGGGAGGAAACCATGAAAGCCATTCGCCGCCGCAGCGCCTTGCTTGGTGCATCGGCACTATGCATGGGCGCGCCCGCCTTGGCGCAGAATTTTCCGCTGCGTCAGGTGCGCGTTGTGGTTGGCTTCGCGCCAGGCGGCGCGAATGACATCATGGCGCGTCTGGTCGCGGGCAAGCTGAATGAACGCCTGCCAGGCACCAGCTTCATTGTTGAAAACCGACCCGGCGCGGCCACCTTGGTCGCGGCTGATCAGGTGGCGCGCGCCGCACCCGATGGTGCGACGCTGATGTATACGTCCAATTCCACTATCATCTCGCCCTTGGTGAATAGGGGTTCCACCTTCGAACCCATGCGCGATTTCGCGCCGATTGTGCTGGCCCAGGAAGCGCCGATGCTGCTGCTGGTCCGCCCGGATAGTCCCATCCGCACCGTCGCGCAGATGATTGAAGCCGCGCGCCGCGCGCCTGGGCGCCTCACGGTCTCCCATCCTGGCACGGGGGCCATCAACCATTTGACGATGACACTTTTCCAGCGCGAAACGGGCACGGAATTCACCCTGGTGCCCTATACAGGCAATGCGCCTGCATTGACGGCCCTGGTGCGCGGCGATGTGGATTTGGCCCATGACAGCACGCTATCCGCCCGCAGCTTTGTCGATTCCGGTCAGCTGCGCCCCATCGCTGTCAGCAGCGCACAGCGCCTTGCGATCATGCCAGAGGTACCAACCTTTGCCGAAACCGTACCCGGGCATGCGCTGATGTTCTGGGGCGGGTTTTTCGCGCCGCGCGCCACACCCGCGCCCTTGCTGGACCGGATCCACGCCGAGGTTTCCGAAGCGCTGCGCCAGCCCGAGGTTATTGCGCGGGTTCACCAACTCGGCGCCGAGCCTGGCAAGATCAGCCGCGCCGCCTTCGCGCAAATGGTGGCGGAGGAATGGGAACGTTGGAGCACGGTCGTTCGAGTGGCAGGCATCCGGGCTGAATAGCCGCGGCATTGAGAGTGATGCCGAAAAATTCGGCAAATTGCGCGCTGCATGAGCTATCTTGATCCGCGGCGCGGGTCATTCCGCCCAAAATCACGGCACAAGCCTTGCTATCCCGGAATTGGATCAGTGTTTTGCGCTGAACAACCGGGAGATGTCTCATGGCCTTTCACTCTCGCCCCCCTGCGCGCAGCCTTGCCGCCTGCGGCTGCGGCGCCACCCATGCATCCCGCTTTGCCTGTGACGCCGCGCCGGCCGATGGCACCGGCGCCTATGGGGAAGTCGCGCAGGAAGCGGTGTTGCGCGCGGCCTTTCCGCAGGCGGCGACGCGCCGCGCCCTGATCAATACGATTGGCGCCGGCACGCTCTTTGCCGCGCTTGATAGCTTCTTCCGGCTGGCCCGTGCGCGTGAAGCCTTGGCGCAGGGCGGTGGAGCCCCGGAAAAGCGCGACCTCAAGATCGGCTTCATCCCCATCACCTGCGCCACACCGATCATCATGGCCGATCCCATGGGCTTCTACAGGCGCAACGGCCTGAATGTGGAACTGATCCGCACGGCTGGCTGGGCCGTGATTCGCGACAAATCCATCGCGCGCGAATATGACGCGGCGCATATGCTTTCTCCCATGCCGGTCGCGATGTCGCTTGGCGTTGGTGTGGCGCAGCCCGTGCCTTGGGCGGTGGCGGCGATTGAAAACACCAATGGCCAGGCGATTACGCTCGCCAATAAGCACAAGGAAAAGCGCGACCCCAAGGATTGGCGCGGCTTCCGCTTTGCCGTGCCGTTTGATTTTTCCATGCACAATTATCTGCTGCGCGCCTATGTCGCCGAAGCCGGGCTTGATCCGGACCGCGATATCCAAATCCGCGCCGTGCCGCCGCCTGAAATGGTCGCCAATCTGCGCGCCGATAATATTGATGGCTTCCTGGGCCCCGATCCCTTCAATCAGCGCGCAGTGTTTGACGGTATTGGCTTTATTCATGTGCTGACCAAGGAATTTTGGGATGGTCACCCCTGCTGCGCCTTCGCCGTGCCGCGCGGCATGATGACCGAAACGCCCAATACCTTTGCCGCGCTGATGCGTGCGATTGTGGAAGCAACCGGTTATGCTTCCAAGGCGGAAAACCGGCGCGAAGTGGCCCAAGCCATTGCCGGGCAGAATTACCTGAACCAGCCGCCCACCGTGGTGGAACAGGTGCTGACCGGCACCTTCGCCGATGGGCTTGGCCGCGTGCAGCGCGTGCCGGACCGGATCAATTTCGATCCCTTCCCCTGGCATTCCATGGCGACCTGGATTCTGACGCAAATGAAGCGCTGGGGACAAATCCGCGGTGATGTGGATTACGCCGGCGTGGCGCAGCAGGTGTTCCTGGCGACCGATGCGGCGAAAGCGATGCGCGAGCTTGGGATGGAAGTGCCGGCGAGTGCTTCGCGCACCCATCGCATTTTCGGGCGTGATTTCGATCCCGCGCAGCCCGAAGCCTATCTGAACAGCTTCGCCATTCGTCGTTCGTAATGTCTGCCAGCGTATCCTTCTGGCGGTCAGCCGGGCTTTCATTGCTGATCCTGGTGATCTTCCTGGGCGCCTGGGAAATCGCTGTCATGCCGAGGGCGGGTGGTGGCGGCCCTGCGCTTGACCCTGAATATGCCGCGCTGCTCGGCCAGGCGGCGGCGCAGGGCGGCACCACGCCCATGCCGGGGCCAAGCGCCATCGGCAAGCGGCTTTTGGAATTGCTGGCCGATCCCTTTTATGTGCGCGGGCCGAATGACCAGGGCATTGGCGTGCAAATCGCCTATTCGCTGCTGCGTGTTGGCGCGGGCTTCGGGCTGGCAGCGATTGTTGCTATTCCGCTTGGCTTCGTCATTGGCATGTCGCCGCTGTTAAATGCCGCGCTTAACCCCTTCATTCAGGTGCTGCGCCCAGTCTCACCGCTCGCCTGGATGCCACTCGCGCTTTATTCCATCAAGGATAGCGCGATTTCAGCGGTTTTCGTGATTTTCATCTGTTCCATCTGGCCCATGCTGCTGAATACCGCCTTTGGTGTCGCGAGTGTTCGGCGCGAATGGTTGAATGTGGCGCGCACGCTGGAAGCAGGGCGCTGGCGTACCGCCATTCGCGTGATCCTGCCCGCTGCCGCACCCACCATTGTGACGGGGATGCGTATTTCGATTGGCATTGCCTGGTTGGTGATTGTCGCAGCTGAAATGTTGGTTGGCGGCACCGGCATTGGCTATTGGGTCTGGAATCAATGGAACAATCTTTCCATCGCCGATATCGTCATTGCCATTCTCATGATTGGGCTGGTGGGCCTTGCGCTTGACCGGCTGCTTGGCCTTGGCGCGCGTGCCGTGGCCTGGCGGGAATAAAGCCATGACAGCTTATGTTTCCATTGAAGGTGTTGCGCGCCGCTATGGCCCAACCACCATTTTCCAGGATGTCTGGTTCGGCATTGCGCGTGGAGAATTCGTCTGCCTGGTTGGGCATTCCGGCTGCGGCAAAACCACCATCCTGAATATCCTGGCCGGGCTTGAAGCACCCGATGATGGCGCGGTGATTGTGGATGGCCAGGCCATCACCGGCCCATCGCTTGATCGCGCGGTGGTGTTTCAGGGCCATGCGCTGATGCCTTGGATGACAGCCGCCGGCAATGTCGCCTTCGCCATATCCTGCCGCCATCGCGATTGGTCGCGCGCCGCCTGCGACGCTGCCGCACGTGAAGCCCTGAAACGTGTTGGCCTGGACCACGCCGCGGACCGCAAACCGGCCGAGCTTTCCGGCGGCATGAAGCAGCGCGTTGGCATTGCCCGCGCACTCGCCATCAATCCGAAAATGCTGCTGATGGATGAACCCTTCTCGGCCCTTGATGCCCTCACGCGCGGCGCTTTGCAGGATGAGGTCGCACGGCTGGTGAGCGAAACCGAGCAAACCGGCTTTATGATCACCCATGATGTGGATGAGGCAATCTTGCTCGCGGACCGCATTCTGCTCATGTCCAATGGGCCGGAGGCACGTATTGCTGAGGTTGTGTTGAACACACTGCCCAAGCCCCGCACGCGGGCCAATCTGCACCACATGCCGGGCTATCATGCGCTGCGTGATCATATCCTCGATTTCCTGATTGCGCGCTCACGCGCCTTCAAGGCGGATGCGCCGCCGGCTGGCTGGTCGGCGCGCGCCGTACCGGAAGTCAGCCCTGCCCTTTCCCCACCGCCGCTTGCGGCGGAGTGATCCTTCCCAAACCAAAGCTGGAGAAACGCGATGACGCGCGCCCAACTCACTGAAAAAATCCTCGACATCAAGCGCGAGAAAGGCTGGTCCTGGAAATACATCTGCGAGGAAATCGGCGGCATGTCGCCAACCCTGGTGGTGGGTGCGCTGCTTGGGCAGATGAAGCTGGTGAAGCCGCTCGCCGCCAAGGCCGCGAAGCTCTTTGGCCTTTCTGAGGTTGAGCAGCGCATGCTGAATGAAGTGCCCTATCGCGGCACGCAAATGCCGCCCACGGACCCGCTGATCTATCGTTTCTATGAAATGGTGATGGTGAATGGCCCGGCCTGGAAGGCGCTGATCGAGGAAGAATTCGGCGATGGCATCATGTCGGCCATTGATTTCGATTTTGACTTCGAAAGGGTTGCCAACCCCAAGGGTGATCGCGTGAAGATCACCATGTCCGGGAAGTTCCTGCCCTATAAGTATTACGGGAATGAGCAGGGCATCCCGGATTACGGGTTCAAGGAAGAATAAGGGACCGTTTTGCTCCCGACATGCTGCGCGGCATCATGCCGCGCAGGCGCGTTACTTTTGCTCCCCTGCTCCGCTGCAATATGAAGTGGTGCAGGCGATTACCGGACTGGATGAACTGAAGCGGCCAGGATTCCTTTGGAAACGGGCCTGGGTTATTCGCTTACCGACGAAACAGGCGGGGCAAAAGAAGGCTTGACAATAATAAATAGGAGTCCTATTCATATGTCATGAGCAAAGCCGAAACACCAGATTCCGTCACGGCGCGCCTGCGCGAGGGGTTCGAGAGAATCGCCCTCGTCCTGCGGTCTGACTTCTGGATGGCCTCAGGCAAGGCGGGTCTCAACCCGACACAGGCGCAGGCCTTGGCCTTGCTGGCGGAACGGGCGGGCGGCCTACGCGCCAAGGAAATCGCCGCTCATCTGGCCGTATCGCCGCCAACAATCGCCGATACCCTCGCCGCGCTGGAACGAAAGGGCCTTGTTGCGCGCGCGCCAGACCCCGCCGACGCACGCGCCATGCGCGTGATTTTGACGGATGAGGGCCGAAAAGTTGGGCGTGCGCTTGCGCAGTCCAAATCACAGGTGACCACGGCGCTGGCCATGCTCTCACCCGATCAACAGGCTTATCTGCTGCTGTCTCAAATACGGATCATCCGCTCCCTTCAACTGGCAGGCGCCATTCCCGAACAACGCATATGCGTCAGCTGCCGCCATTTTCGGCCAAACGCCTATCCAGGCGCGGCCCAGCCCCATCATTGCGCCTTCGTGAACGCCGCAATCGGCGACCGGGATCTCCGGCTCGACTGCGGCGAGCATGAAGCGGCCGACCCGTCCATCCAGTCTGCCAACTGGATGGTTTTCGACACGGGAAGGCCGCCCTTCCGAGCAACCCAAGACACCTAGAGAGGAACCCTTCAACATGAGCACCAGGAACCTGCGAGGCCTTGGCCTTGCAGCAACGGCCTTGCTTTGCCTTGGCACAGCCGCATGCGCGAATGAAATCAGGCCCAACCCGAACCAGGCGGTGAACGCTTCCTTCGACATCATCGAAACCAGGATCACCACGGCGAATGGCGTGGCGACCTTCCGCACGCGTGTGCGCGGGGAAGCCGGAAGTGCTCGGCCAGCCGCCACAGGCAAGTTCGAGGGATCGCAAGTCTTCGCCTATGTCTGGCCGACTTCGCTCAACTCGGCCGATATTGGCTTCGAAAGGGATCAGGGGATCGTTGCACTGGCAGCGACCTTCCATCCGGATTTCGACGATGCATCGAAGCGGGCATCAAGCGCGACCAACCGCGACCGCTGGCATGCGCATTGGGTCATCCTGAATGAGGACACTGCCTGCCCCGGCGGCTTGAAGGTCAAGGACATTCCGGCGGGAACCTCACCAAGGCTGCCGCCGGACTGGCCAGGCGCGCCGATCCTGATCGACAGCCCGGACTTCAAGACTGATTTCATGGGTGATGCGGTCGAAGTGCAGGTGCCACTCGCCGAGATCGGCGCATTGGCGACAGCGCGCTTCGATGGCGTGACAGCAGGCCTCAAGGTCAATGCCAATCTGCATGCGCCGCTTCTATGCGTTGAGAACGTCTTCAAGGTCGCTTCGGGCAATCTGAGCCTGCCCGGCCGCGTGGTTCCGGCGCGCTGAAGGCGCGTTGAGAAAAAAGCGGCCCGGCGACTGCCATCGCCGGACCGCCCGTTCATTCCCCTCCGAGCAACAGAGAAGGAGATTTCTTATGGCACGTGTGAAGCTTGTTGACAAAGCCTCAGCCCCCGCGGGCTCCGGGCCGGCGCTGGATCAGATACAAGGCGCCTTCGGCATGGTCCCGAACATGTTCAAGGCGGTTGCGAATTCACCCGCCGCGCTGCAGAGCATGTGGGGCTCCTTCGGCGCTCTTGGCGCAGGAACAATTGGCGCGAAGCTTGGCGAGCAGATCGCCGTTGCGGTAGCCGATCGTAATGACTGCAACTACTGCCTCGCGGCCCATACGGTGCTTGGCCAGAAGGCCGGCGCCAGCGCAGCCGAAATGACTGAGGCGCAGACCGGCCGCTCGACCGATCCAAAGACGAGAGCCGCGCTCGCCTTCGCGATCAATGTTGTTGAGAACCGTGCAGCGGTGACCGCAGCCAATGTGCAGGCGCTGCGCGCAGCCGGGTTCGATGATGGTGCCATTGTCGAAATCCTGGCCCACATCGCTCTCAACCTATTCACGAATTACGTGAACGTCGCCTTCGACGTTCCGGTGGATTTCCCCGCAGTGAAGCTCAGCCGCAGCGCCTGATCGGGCGGGCGGTCGTGGGTTAAGCCATGACCGCCCCTCGACAAGCCTGCATTCGGAGACCGACATGACTACCCTCGCACCCGAACTCGCCGTCACCCGCTGGTTCAATACCGCGCGCCCGCTATCCTTGGCTGGCCTAGGCGGCAAGATCATTGTCCTTCATGCGTTCCAAATGCTTTGTCCGGGCTGTGTCGCGCATGCCTTGCCGCAGACCGAACGTCTGCATCGTGTTTTCAGGGATCGGCCCGATGTCGTTGTGATCGGGCTCCACACGGTTTTCGAGCATCACGCCGCAATGACGCCGGTTTCGCTTGAAGCCTTCATCCATGAATATCGGCTGACCTTTCCCATCGGCGTTGATCAGCCAGACGAGCATGAGGCGATCCCGGTGACGATGCGGCGCTTCAATATGCGCGGCACGCCGACGACCATCATCATCGACCGAGCAGGCCGCATCGTTGAACACGCCTTTGGGCAGGTTGATGACTTGGCCTTGGGCATGCTGCTCGGGACGCTCGCCGCAGAGGCGCCGAGGTCGGATGCAACCCGCTCCTCCGATGCGGAATGTGCAGAAGGCGCCTGCCAAGCCCCAGCCCCCGTTTGACGCGGCGCCATTTTGTCCTAGACCTCCGCCGAACGCATGGAGGCTCTCATGGCGCAGGATTTGACGGTTGGCATAGCGGGGCTTGGCGCGATTGGGCTCCATTTGGCCCGCGCGCTGGATAAGGGTGTGCCGGGGCTGAAACTTGCCGCCGCTTCGGCGCGGGATCACGCCAAGGCAGCCGCGAATGTGGCGGGGTTCAAAAGCCCGCCGCGCATCGTCTCCAACGCCGAACTCGCTGCCTGCGATATCGTGGTGGAAGCCGCGCCGGCTTCGGTGTTTGAAGAAATCGCCACTGCCGCGATTGAAGCGGGGCGGATTTTCGTGCCGTCCTCAGTCGGTGCGCTGCTGCCGCGCATGCATCTGGTGGAACGGGCGCGGGCCAAGGGGGCGCGCATCATCGTGCCCACCGGCGCCTTGCTTGGCCTGGATGCCGTGCGCGCCGCGGCCGAGGGCGATGTGGAAAGTGTGACCATCGAAACCCGCAAACCCCCCCGCGGCCTGGCCGGGGCGCCTTATCTTGAGAAAAACAAGATTGATGTTGGCGCCATCACCAGCGCGACGCGCGTTTTCAAGGGCAATGCCTTTGACGCTGCCCAGGGCTTCCCCGCCAATGTGAATGTCGCGGCGGCGTTGGCTTTGGCCGGCATCGGGCCGGACCGCACCATGGTGGAAATCTGGGCCGACCCTGGCGTGACCCGGAACACCCACACCATCCGGGTGGAAGCCGCCACCGTGCGACTGACCATGACGATTGAAAACGTGCCTTCCGAGGAAAACCCCCGCACCGGCAAGATCACGCCGCTGTCCATCCTGGCTTGCCTGCGCGGTCTGACCTCAACGCTGAAGGTCGGCAGCTAACCGGCTGCGCTTTGCGGCGCGGCGCAAAACGGGCAGCATCCCTCAAAACCTTTGAGGAAGGCTGCCGATGAAAATCTCCCGCCGCGCCGCGCTCGCCCTGCCGGCCCTGGCCCTGCTGCCGCGCCCGGCGCAGGCCGCCTTCCCTGATCGGCCGGTGCGCATCATCGTGCCCTTCGCTGCCGGCACCTCCTCAGACTTCCAGGCGCGCATGATCGGCGAACGCATGGCGCCCGTGCTGCGCCAGCCGGTCATTGTTGAAAACCGCGCCGGGGCGGGGGGCGTGGTAGGTGCCGATGCGGTCGCGAAGGCCGCGCCCGATGGATATACGCTGCTGCTGGGCTCGAACGGGCCGCTGACTAACGCGCCGGTGCTGCAAGCGCGCCTACCCTATGACCCGGAAAAGGATTTCGCGGCGGTCGCCATGATCAGCCGCAGCCCCGTGACGCTTTCCGTGCGCGCTGATGGCCCCTTTCGCACGGTGGCCGATGTGGTGGCGGCGGCCCGCGCCAAGGCGGCTTTCCATCTCTCGCGCCACCAGCCGCGCCAGCAAATCCGCCGTGCCACCGGGCGGGAAGGGAACAATGAAGCGAATGGGCCGCGCGGTTTGCGCGCCGGCCGCTAGCGCAGGGGTGGCCAGGATGGCGGCCAGGACGGCGCGGCGCTTGGTGGTGTTCATGGTGCTTTTCCCCGGGGCAAATGCGCGCGTTCCATAGACCGAAAGGCGCCGCCATGTCTTCATGGCAGCGGAGGATCGAATGTCACTCGCCTATGCCAAAGATGGCCTGCTTGGGGTGCTGACGCCGCAGGCCAATACCACGGTGGAGCCGGAATTTTCGCTGCTACTGCCGCCAGCGACTGCGATGCTGACCGCGCGGCTGGTCAGCACCAAGCCCAGCCTGAATGACCGGTTGCGCGATTATGTCGCGGGGCTGGATCAAACCTGCGCGCAATTCGCCAATGCGCCGCTGGGTGCCATCGCCTTTGCCTGCACAGGTTCATCCTATCTGGTGGGGCCGGAAGCCGAAGATGCTGCCGTGGCGCGGCTTTCCGCCCGCGCGCCCTTCATCACCGCCGGCCGCGCGGTATGTGAAGCCCTTGCCGCGCTTGGGGCCAAACGCATCGGGCTGGTTTCACCCTATCCGCCTGATCTGACCGAAGCCTCGGCCGCCTATTGGACAGCGCGGGGGTTTGAGGTGGCGCGGGTTGTTGCCATCGCGATACCGGGTGCCGCCTTCCACCCGATCTATGCCCTGGCTGAGGGTGATGCCAGCGCGGCCCTTGCCGCCATGCAAGGCGTGGGGGCGGAGGCGATTATTCTGCTGGGTACCGGCATGCCCTCCCTCGGCGCCATTCTGGCGCAGCCGGCAGTGGAGGGCGCGCCAGTGATTTCCTGCAATCTGGCGCTGATGTGGCGCGCGATGGCGGCGCTGCGCGGTGAGGCTGCCGACGCGGCTTCACTCAAGCGCTGGATCAGCGGGGCGGATTGGCGGGGGCGTTATGCTGAAAGGCTTGGGATATAGCGACTGGCGCTATACGCTATTGCCCTGTTACCAATTTGGAGTGCGATCTTGGGCAGGAAATCTTGGCCGTGTTTATCGCTCGCAAGCGCGGCGCGGATGGAAGGGGTGGGACATGCTGACTGGTGCAGCACCCGTGATGAAAGCAGCGCCGCAGGGCGCTTGTTGCGCGCTGGGATTTTGGCATGCGCTAGTGCTAATGCTCGTCGCATCGGAAACCGTGGCGCGCTTCAGATAGCGAGATGGGTATGAATCCGAGCCTTACCGAAAACACCCAGCACCCTCAAACAGACCCAGCCCTCTTCGTATTCCTTTGGGTGACCCTTGGCATAATATTTGTGACGTTAAGTGCTGGTGTATTTGGAAAAATCACGCGGCGTCCTGACCGTATGTCCATAGTCGCGTTTTTTGTTTTCTATTTTCTCGGGCCTCTACTCTATTTCCTCGCAATATGGATGATAAATCCTTTAACTAGTATTGTCAGCGGCATGCCTATCGAAAGAGCTTTTTTTATTTCCCTGAATACCGTTGCTGCTGTGTGGTTTATTTATTTTCCACAATGTTTTATTCTGGTTTCACAGGGTATGTTCCGGCTACTAGGCATATCTCGGTACACTTTTTGGTTAAAGAGACGATTGTGGTTGGGGTTTATTCTGGATTTAGCGAGAGCACTGCGCGCAATAGGCCTCCCGGTCGTGGCGGCATGGGTGAAAGCGCGCTCTATTCCGCGTGGTGGATACCAAGTTTGGAAAGTAACGTGGGGCAGTTACTTTATCTTTTTCCTGGGGGCTTTCTGGACATTGCTCCTAATAGGCGGTCATCAATAAGCAGCGATGACTTATTGAGGAAAAGAAATATGTCGAGCAACAACTGGATTGGAGCGAGCGTTATACTGAAAGATTTGGTGCGTAATTAAGGCTGCCGCGCTTCCGTCACCCCAATCATCGCATCGCGCGTGACAAGCTGCTCCAGCTTCGCCGCATCCCAGCCTTCCGTCCCAGCGGGGCGGCGCGGCACGACAAGATAGCGCAGCTCCGCATTGCTATCATGCACGCGAATGCTGGTGCCTTCCGGCAAATGCGTGCTGAATTCAGCCAGCACCCCGCGCGGGTCGCGCACTGCGCGCGCGCGATAGGCGCGGCTTTTGTACCAGGCGGGCGGGCGGCCCAAGACGCTGCGCGGATAACAGGAACAGAGCGAGCAGACGACCAGATTATGCACATCCGGCGTATTGAATAGCGCCGTCAGCACAGTCTCCCCACGCGACAGGCCCAATTCTTCCACCGCAGCACTGGCATCGGCGGCCAGCCGCGCGGCAAAGCCGGGATCGGTCCAGGCGCGCGCGACAACTCGTGCGCCGAGATGTTCACCCCGGCTATCCATCGCCTCAATCTGGGCGCGGATTTCAGCCGCGGTCAGAATGCCGCGCGCGATCAGCAGATTGCGCACCGCCCGCCCGCGCAATTGCAGGGGGGATAGCACGACAACCCCCGCATCATCATCTTCCTGATAGGGGTGGTGATCATGGTCATGGTCGTGGTCGTGATCATGATGGTGGTGGTGATGCCCGCCGGGCGGGTCTTCCACCTTGTCTTCCCCAGCGGCGCGCAGCCGCGCTTCCTCGGTGATAAGGTCGGCTTCCTGAAGCACGCCCTTTTCCTTGAGCAGACTCGAAAAACCGTGAATCCAGCGCTCATAATAAGGCAGTTTCCAATAGGTCTCGGCATCCAGCGCTTCCTGCACGCGCCGGCTTTCATCGGTGGTGAAGATCTGGCGCTTCTTATCGGCCAGCAGCAGGCGGATCGCGTCCGCCTCCTTCTCCCAATGCGCGGGTTCATGCGCGCTTTGGTCAATCGGCGCAGCGAAGCGGCCGGCGACATCATGGGTCGGAAGGTTGTCGGGTTTTTGGCTCATGCGGGGTGCTCCATCACTGCCATCTTGCCAGGGGCGCCAATTCAGGCAAAGCGTCGCGGAAACCGGGAAGGAGGCTACACCACATGAACCGCTTCACACGCCGCACCACCATCACTGCCACTGCCGGGCTGCTCGCCGCGCCGGCACTCCGCGCGCAGGCCGCTTGGCCGAATAAGGATTTGCGCCTGGTCTGCCCCTTCCCGCCGGGGGGCACCACGGATGTGGTGGCGCGGCTTGTGGCGGCCGCCATGCGGGACAGGCTCGGGCGCAATGTTGTTGTCGAAAACCAGCCCGGCGCGGGCAGCACGCTCGCCGCTGGGCGCTTTGCCCGCGAAGCCGATGATCATGCGCTGTTCCTGAGCCAAATCGCCTCCCACGCCATTGGCCCGGCGCTGTTCCGCAACCTTGCCTATGATCCTGAGACTGATTTCCGCGCCGTGACCCTGGTGGTGACCGTGCCCAATGTCTGGGTCGCCAATCCGCGCCGCGTGCCGGGCGGTGATCTCCGCGCCTTTCTGCGTGATGCCAAGGCGAAGCCGGGTGAACGCAATTTCGCCTCCGCCGGCAATGGCACTTCCACCCATTTGACCGGGGAGTTGATCAACCAATTGGCCGGCGTGCGCGTGCAGCATGTGCCCTATCGCGGTGCCGGCCCGGCCATGACGGCGGTGATCGGCGGCGAGGTGGATAGCCTGATTGACAATCTGCCCACCGCACTACCGCAAATCCAGAATGGCAATGTGGTCGCGCTGGCCGTGACGTCCCGCGAACGCCTGCCCGATCTGCCCAATGTGCCGGCGGTGTCCGAATTGGGCGCTGAGTTCAACCTGGTGGGTTTTGAGGCTGAGGCCTGGTTCGGCCTGCATGCGCATAAGTCGGCATCAGATGCCGTGGTGGCGCGCATGGCGGAAGTGGCGCAGGCCGCGCTGAATGACCCCGCGGTGCGCCAGCAATTGGCCGCCCGAGGCACCACCCCACGCGGCGGCCCGCCCGCCGATTACGCCGCGCTGGTCACACGCGAACGCCAGCGCTGGTTTGAGGTGGTGCGCCAAGGGAATGTGCAGGCTGATTAAAGGGGTTTGACCGAAAGCCCCGTCCGCCCGATGCTGCCCCTATGGAGGAAACCCAATCATGAGCAAATACCCATTTACCGCCGCCGATCTTGAAGCGCTGCGCGCCTGGGATACGCCCACCATCTGCAATGCGCTGGAAGTCGTCGCACCCCATCGGCGCAATTATGGCTTCACCGTGCGCCCCTTTGTGGCGGTGGATCGAAAACTCCCCCCGATTTGCGGCTTGGCGCGCACCGGCACGCAGCGCGCGGCTTATCCCTCTGGCCGCAGCAAGGATGCCGATAAGGCCATGCGGATCGGCTGGTATGAATATGTCGCCGATGCCTCGCTGCCGACGATTGTCTGCTTGCAGGATTTGGATGACACCCCCGGCGTTGGCGCCTTTTGGGGCGAAGTGAATAGCGCCGTGCATAAGGGCCTTGGCGCGCTTGGCGTTGTCACGAATGGCTCGGTGCGTGACCTTGAGATGTTCGCGCCGGGCTTTCAGGGCATTGCCGGGGTGGTCAATCCCTCGCATTCATACGTGCATATCGTGGCGCTGAAGTGTGAGGTCACTATCCATGGCATGCAGGTATCCCATGATGATGTGATCCATGCGGACCATCACGGCGCGGTGGTGATCCCGCATGATGTGGTGACGAAAATCCCCGCCGCGATTGATCTTGGTGCGCGGAAGGAAGCGGTGATCCTGGATATGGCGCGCGCCCCTGGCTTCAATATCGCGAAGCTGCGCGAAGCGCTGGCGAAATCCGAAGACATCCACTGATTGGGACGGGGGCGGGCAACCGCCCCCATCTTCACCGCGCATGACAGAACGCCCGATCCTGACCGAGGTGAAGCCCGCATGGGTGGATCACTACGGCCATATGAATCTGGCCTATTACCTTGTGGTCTTTGACATGGCCTGCGATGTGCAGTGGCTCGATCTTGGCTTCGGGCCGGACTATCGCGCGCGCGGCATGGGCACTTTCGCGGCTGAAAGCTGGCAGGCCTATATCCGCGAAGTGCGCGAAGGCGCGCCGCTCGCCTGTGAAAGCATCGTCCTGGATTTTGACGATAAGCGCCTGCTCTGCCGACATCTCATGTTCCATGCCAAGGAAGGCTGGCAGGTCGCGGAAAATGAGGTGCTTTACCTCAGCATTGACCTGACCAAGCGGCGCGTTGCGCCCTGGCCGCAAGATATTCTGGCGCGGCTTGCCGCCCGCCGTTCCTGTGAAAGCGCAAAGCGACTTTCACTCAAACCCCAAACCCGTTGAATTTGCAGGAAAGGAAGAAACCATGGCACGCATCGGCTTTGTTGGTCTTGGCAATATGGGCGCGCATATGGTGCGCAACCTGCTGAAGGCCGGGCATGAGGTCACAGTTTTTGACCTGGTGCCTGCGGCCATTGCCTCCGTCACGCCGAATGGCGCCAAGGCGGCGGCCAATGCGGCGGAAGCGGCACGCGGGGCGGAATATGTCATCACCATGCTGCCGGCGGGCCAGCAGGTGCGCGATGCCTGGCTTGGCGCGGGCGGCATGGCGGCAGCGAGTAGCCCGGATTCGTTGCTGATTGATTGTTCGACCATTGATGTCGCAACTGCGCGCGAGGTCGCGGCGAAATCCGGCCGCGCATTCGTAGATGCGCCGGTCTCTGGCGGAACCATGGGGGCGGAAGCCGGCACGCTCACCTTCATGGTTGGCGGCACGCCAGAGCATTTCGCGCGCGCCGAGCCCATCCTGAAGCAGATGGGGCGCAATGTCATTCATTGCGGTGTCGCTGGCGCGGGGCAGGGTGTGAAGCTCTGCAATAACATGATGCTCGCGGCGACCATGATCGTCACCTCGGAAGCTTTTGTTCTTGCGGAAAAATTGGGTCTTTCGCATCAGGCGCTGTTTGATGTCTGCTCCAAATCCACCAGCAATTCCTGGGCGCTGTCCAGCTATTGCCCGGTGCCGGGGCCGGTTCCGGCCAGCCCAGCCAATCGGGATTACAAGCCGGGTTTCGCGGCAGCGCTGATGGCGAAGGATTTGGGCCTGGCGCAGGAAGCGGTTGAGCAAACCGGCACGGCTTCCCCCATCGGGGCGCATGCCTTGGCCCTTTTCCGCCAATATCTGGAACGCGGTGGCGGGGATAAGGATTTCTCCGGCATCATCAATATGATCCGCGAAGGGGGTGTTAAGTGATCACCTCCTTCGTCTCACCCCGCCTGCTTGTGATGGGCGGGGGGTCTATCGGCCAGGCAGCGGCGGTGCTGGCGCAGCTGGGCCTGTCACGCCCGCTGGTCGTGACCGATCCCTGGATGATGTCTTCCGGCACGGTCGAAAAACTGCTCGCGCCCTTGAAGGCTGCTGGCATCAGCTATGGCGTCTTCAGCGATACCGTGCCGGACCCGACCGATACGGCGATTGCCACCGGCGTCACCGCAATGCAGGGGCACGATTACGATTGCCTGATCGGTTTTGGTGGCGGCAGCCCGATGGATACGGCCAAGGCCATGACCATCCTGGCCGCAGCACCAGCGGGTGCGAAAATGCGCGACTTCAAGGTGCCGGCGCAGGCGAATAAGGCCGCTTTGCCGGTGATTTGCATCCCAACCACCGCCGGCACGGGCAGTGAGGCAACGCGCTTCACCGTGATCACCGATACCGAAACCGATGAGAAGATGCTGATCGCGGGGCTGGGCGCGCTGCCCTTGGCCGCCATTGTGGATTACGAACTGACCTACAGCGTGCCGCCGCGCACCACCGCCGATACGGGCATTGATAGCCTGACCCATGCGCTGGAAGCCTTGGTGTCTCGTCGCGCCAATCCGGAATCGGATGAATATGCTTTGCGCGCCATGCGCCTGATCGGCCCCAATCTGCGCGCGGTCTATCACGACCCCAAGAATGCCGCGGCGCGGGAAGCGATGATGAAGGGCGCCACACTTGCGGGGCTTGCCTTCAGCAATAGCTCGGTCGCGCTGGTGCATGGCATGTCGCGCCCGATCGGGGCGCATTTCCATGTGCCGCATGGGCTTTCCAACGCCATGCTGTTGCCCGCTGTGACCGCCTATTCGCTCAATGCCGCGCTGCCGCGTTACGCCGAAGCGGCACGCGCCATTGGCGTGGCGGGACGGGATGAGGGTGACCAAAGCGCGGGTGCGAAGCTGCTTGAGGAGCTTTCCGCACTCAACCGCGAATTGGCGGTGCCCACACCTGCGGCTTACGGCATTGATGCAGCGAAATGGAACGGGCTTTTGCCCACCATGGCCGCGCAGGCTTTGGCTTCCGGCAGCCCGGCCAATAACCCGGCGGTGCCGGATGCCGAGGCGATCATGGCGCTTTACCGCCGCGCCTGGCAGGGCTGAGGCGCGTCTGGCCGCCGCGGTTCTGCTGCGGCGGCTCGGGCTGGCCAAGCAAAAAGCCTTGGGCGAAATCCACGCCAAGGCCGCGGGTGGTGCGGCGGAGTAGCGGGTTTGCAACGCCCTCGGCGATCACATAGCGGCCCTTGGCGCGGGAATCGCTCAGGATGCGGCGCAGGAAATGCCGCGCGCGCATCTGGCGGGGCAGGGCTTCAACCAGGCTGCGGTCCAGCTTAACGCCTGCAAAGGGCAGGCCCGCGAGCCGCCAGCGATGGTCGCCAAGCTTCACATCATCCAGCAAGACAGGAATGCCCAGGCGCTTCAGGCGCAGCATCACGCGACGCAGGCGGGAAGGGTCGCGAATCGCCTCGGTTTCCGTCAGTTCAAGCAAAAGCGGCCTGCGCCCTGCGCCATGCCGGCGGAGTGTGTCGGCAAGCAAAGCCGGCGTTTCCGGCAGCAACAGCACACTGAGCGGCATATTCACCGCAAGCCCGCCCTTGGGTGAGGGCGTTTGCTGCCAATCATGCGCAACACGTTCCAGCACCGCATGGGTCAGATCAAGCGCCAGGCCAAGCTTCTCAGCCAGCGGCACAAAGGCGCCCGCTTGCAATAGCGCTTCCTTGCGCGGCCAGCGCACCAGCCCTTCCAAGGCGGCGGTATGGCCATTGCGGAGCCGGATGATGGGCTGATAGCGGAGAAGCAGTAGGCGCCCAGTTAAGGCTGCGCGCAATTCCTGTTCCTGTGCGGATGGCGCTGTTTTTGCCATGCGCGGTCTCGGGGGGCTTACCCCCTTATCCTGCCGCGCCTTGCCCTTGCGCTTACCCACGCGCGCCCATCCCTTGGCTTGAAAAATTCAAGTTGGCGCGAGTGTATCAGTATTCCTGCGCCTGGGAATTGGCCTTTACCTGGGGGCAGCGGCTTCGGCTTTGCCCGGCGGGGCAGTATCCGGCATGCGCAGCCGATTGCGCCCGCTGAACAGCACGATGGGGGCGGCGATAAACACCGAAGACCCGGCCGAAATCACAATGCCGACCACCATCACCCAGGCGAAGCCCGATAGCGTATCGCCGCCAAACAGTGCCAAGGGAAGTGCTGAAAGCAGCAAGGTCATGGAGGTGCCGAGTGAGCGGTTCATGGTTTCATTGATGGAAAGATCCACCAATTGTTCCAGCGGCATGGCTTTGAACTTGCGCAAATTCTCACGCATGCGGTCAAAAACCACCACCTTGTCATTCGCCGAAAAGCCAATGATGGTCAGGATTGCTGCAACGGTGGTCAGGTTGAATTCAATGCCGAACAGCACCATGAAGCCGATGGTTTTTGTTGCATCCAGGATAAGCGTGGTGATGGCCGCAATGCCGAACTGCCATTCAAACCTGATCCAGATATAGATCAGCATGGCAAGGAAACTCAGGCCAAGCGCCATCAGCCCGCCCAGGAAAAGCTCATCCGAAATACGATTGCCAACAGCTTCAACGCGGAGGATGCGCGTGCCGGGGGCGGCTTTTTCCAAAGCCTCACGCACCGCAGTGACCGCCCTTTGCACGCCGCCTTCATCGCCCTGCGCGGGCAGGCGTAGCGCGAAGGTGGCCGGATCGCCAAATTGCAACAACGTCGCATCGCCAAGCCCAAGCCCGGCAACCGCACCGCGGAGCACGCCGATATCGCCAGGGCCTGGTGTGCGGATTTCCATCTCCACCCCACCCTTGAAATCGATCCCCTTTTCAAGCCCTGGATGAAAGGTAATGGCGACGGAAATACTGGACAGCAGCGCCGAGATAATCAGCCCCATCTTGGCGCCACGCATGAAGGGAATGCGTGTGCCATCGGGGAAAATACGAAATAGTGGGCGGCGCAGCCTTTCCAGCAGGGAGAGCCCTGGGCGCTGGAAAACCGGCAATTCCTTGGGCCGCGTCCGGCGATACCACCAGGAAGCGAAAAGCCGCGTCAGCACGGTCGCCGTCCACATCTGCACAATGGTGCCGATGGCAACCGTGACGGCAAAACCCTTCACCGGACCAGAGCCAAAGCCATACAAGCAGGCCATGGCGATCAGGTTAGTCAGGTTCGAGTCAAGGATGGTGCCCGATGCCTTGGTATAGCCGGCTTCCAGAGCATTGATCGGCGTTCGCCCGTTTTTTACTTCCTCGCGTATGCGTTCATTGATCAGGATATTCGCATCAAGCGCGGTGCCAAGCGTCAGCACTATCCCGGCAATGCCCGGCAGGGTCAGAGTCGCCCCCAGCACCGAAAGCCCGGCCATCAGCAGAATGATGTTGAAGGCCAGCGCGATATTGGCGAACCAGCCCAAGACCCCATAGGCAAAGCCCATATAAAGGAAAACGAAAAGCGTGCCGACCGCGAGCGAGATCATGCCCGCGCGAATCGCATCCGCGCCCAATTCCGGCCCGACGGTGCGTTCTTCCACGATCGTGAGTGGCGCAGGCAAGGCGCCGGCGCGCAGCAATACTGAAAGGTCATTGGCTGTGCGCACGGTAAAGGAACCGCTGATCTGCCCCTGGCCGCCGGTAATTGGCTCCCGGATCACGGGCGCGCTGATCACCTTGTCATCCAGCACAATGGCGAAGGGGCGCCCGACATTGGCGCGGGTGATATCGGCAAATCGCCTGGTGCCGGTGCCATCGAAGGTGAAATTCACCACCCATTCGCCGGTGCGCGAATCCTGCCCGGCGCGGGCATTGGTGAGGTTCTTGCCATCCACCGCGACATTGCGGCGGACCGCCACGCGTTCGCCGGCGCGCTCGCTTGGTAGAAACATAACACCGGGGGGCGGGCTGCCGGCCAGATTGGCGCTTTCATCCACCAAATGGAACGTCATGCGCGCGGTGCGGCCCAGCAAATCCTTGATCCGATTCGGGTCTTCCACGCCGGGCAGTGTCACTAGAATGCGCGCCTGACCCTGGCGGGCGATCAGCGCTTCGGCGACGCCAGTTTCATCCACGCGGCGGCGGATGATTTCAATGGATTGCTCTACCGCTGCACTCGCCTTGGCGCGCAGCCCGGCTTCGCTCAGCGTGGCGGTGACGGTGCCATCGGGTGCGGTGGTGACCTCAATATCTGGGACATTCTGCCCGGTGGGCAGAGTCACGGGTTCGGCCAATTCGCGCAAAGCCGCGGCCGCAGCGCTGACCTGCGCTGTGTCCAGCACGCGGAAACCCATGCGGCGATTCGGGCCATCGGCGGCCAGATTCACATAGCGGATATTGGCGGTGCGCAGCTTGCCGCGCACACCATCCACCGCAGATTCCAGCCTTTCCCGCACAACAGTGTTCAAATCCACTTCCAGCAGCAGATAGGACCCGCCGCGCAAATCAAGCCCCAGGCTGATCTGGCGGGGTTCCATCCAAGATGGAAAGGCCGAACGCGGCATAAAGTTCGGCAGGCACAAAAGCACCCCGAGCAGACAAACGCCGAGAATGACAGCCTGTTTCCAGCGCGCGAAATGAAGCATGGGCTGGTGGAATCCCCTGGTTGAGCGGGCGGACAATGGCGAGGCACCTCAGGGGATGCAAGCCCGCCCCGCTTAGGTGTAGCTTTAGCGCATGAATGTGAACCCCGCCCCGCTTCGCCTTGGCATTTTGGGGGTTGGCCATTTTGGCCGATTCCATGCGCTCAAGGCCGCCGCCAACCCTGCCATCCACCTGATCGGCCTGCATGATGCCTCGGCCGAGAGGGCCGCCCAGATCGCTGGGGAGGTCGGCGCCCCGGCCCTGGCGCCAGAGGAAGTGATCGCGGCGGCGGAGGCGGTGATCATCGCCGCGCCCACGCGGTTTCATTACGCGCTGGCGGAACAGGCGCTGGCAGCCGGGCGGCATGTCTTTATCGAAAAGCCTATCGCGGCGAGCCTTGATGAGGCGGATCGGCTGATTGCGTTGGCCGCGCGCCAGGGGCGCGTGTTGCAGGTGGGGCATATTGAACGGTTTTCGGCGGCCTTTCGCACCGTGATGGGGGCGCCCTCCGGCGGGCGGGCGCTGTCTTTTGAGGCTGTGCGCGCCGCGCCCTTCCGCCCGCGCAGCCTGGATGTCTCCGTCGTGCTGGACCTGATGATCCATGACCTTGATCTGGTGATGGAATTGGCCGGGGGCGAGCCTGAGGCGGTGGAGGCGGTGGGGGCTGCGATTGCCTCAGACCATCCGGATTTCGCCGTGGCCAGGTTGCGCTTTCCGGGCGGGCGGGCGGCGTCCATCACGGCGTCGCGGGTATCGCTCGCCATGGAAAGGCGGCTTCGTGTGCTGGGGACCGAAGGCGAAATGGCGGTGGATTTCCTGACGCGGTCCCTTGCGGTGCTGCGCCGGGGCGGGGCGGAGCCAGTCGAGACCATGCCGGGCCATGGCGTGGATCGGGCCACCTGGACGGATCATGACAGTCTGGAAGCCGAACAGGCGGCCTTCATTGCGGCCTGCCAGGGGCGGGGGCCAGTGGTGGTTGATGGGGCTGCCGGGCGGCGCGCGTTGAAATGGGCGCTCGCGATTGAAGAAGCGATCAAGGCGCAACACTGACCCCCTCTTGCCGCCGGGCGATTCCGGGCGGAGCATCGCGCCAGCTTAAGTTGGGGAAACGCGATGAAGCCAAGAATAGCGATTTTCGGTGCGGGCGCTGTTGGCGGTTATGCCGGCGCGCATATGGTCCAGGCGGGTGAGGATGTGACCTTCATTGACCCCTGGCCTGAGCATGTGGAGGCGATGCGCAAGACAGGCCTTAAGATCACCCATTTGCGCGATGTGCCGGAATTCACGGTGAAGCCGCGCGCGCTGCATTTGACGGAAGTGCAGGCTCTGGCGAAAGAAAAGCCGATTGATATCGCCTTCATGTGCATGAAGTCTTACGACACCGCTTGGGCGACGACGATGATCGCGCAATATCTTTCGCCTGGCGGTTATGTGGTCTCATTACAGAATTGCATCAATGAAGAATTGATCGCGGGGATTGTCGGCTGGGGCCGCGTGCTGGGCGCGATTGCCAGCCTGATCACGGTAGAATTGGCGGAGCCTGGCCATGTGCGGCGCGCGGCGGGCAAAAGTGGAACATCGCATATGGTGTTTCGCGTGGGCGAACCGCATGGGCGGATTTCACCGCGCGCGGAACACATCACGAAGCTTGTCGGGCTGACCGATAGTGCCTTGACCACCAGCAATCTTTGGGGCGAGCGCTGGTCCAAACTTGTGGCCAATGTCATGGGCAATGGGCTTTCCGCCTGCACGGGGCTGACCACGCGCGACATGGTGGCCGATGATGCCATTCGCGGTTTTGCGGCGCGTTTGGGGTCTGAGGCGATACGCATTGGCCAGGCGCTCGGCTATGATCTGGAGGAGGTTTTCCACCTGGATCCCGAAATCATCGCCCGCGCTGGTGAGGGGGATACGGCCGCGCGCCAAACCTATGATGAGCATCGCCTGGCCGAGACTGCCAAAGGTGGTGGTGGCGCGCATCGGCCTTCCATGGGTCAGGATATGGTGAAGGGCCGGCGGACGGAGATTGAATATCTGAACGGCTTTGTCGTGGATAAGGGTGCAACAATCGGCATTGATGCGCCGGCCAATGCAGCGCTGACAGATATCGTCAAGCGTGTCGAACGCGGAGACGCCAAGCCCAGCCCAGAGTTGATTCGTGGGCTGCGTTTGAATTGAAAGCGTAGTTTTTGCAGACAAGATAAGGAGGAAAACGACAATGATGAATCCGATGGCACTCACAGGCAAGACCATCATCGTGACTGGCGCGGGGCAGGGGATTGGCCGCGCCATCTCCGAATTGGTGCTGGGGCTTGGCGGCAATCTGGTGATGGTGGAACGCAACCGCGAAACGCTGATGCAGGTGGCGGAAGCGCTCGCCGGGGATCGCACCATGGCGATTGAAGGCGATGTCGCAGCAGAAGAATTCGGCCCGCAATGCGTGGCCGATGCTGTGGCGCGTTTCGGCGCCGTGCATGGCCTGGTGAATTGCGCCGGCATCACGCGCCCCGCCATGATCGAGAAAATGACGCTCCGCCAATGGCAGGAAGTGATCAATGTGAACCTGACTGGCTGCCATTTGATGCAGCAGGCGGTGGGCAAGCACATGATCGAACGCGCCCGCGCCGGTGAAGAACGGCCGGGCGCGATTGTGAATATCTCCTCGACGGCCGGCAAAAGGGGCAGCATCGGACAGGTGAATTATGCCGCCGCCAAATCCGGGCTTTTTGGCATCACCATGACTGCGGCAGGCGAATGGGCACGCTATGGCATTCGCGTGAACAGCGTTGGTTTTGGTACGGTGGAAACGCCAATGACCGAGGTTATCCGTTCAGAACGCTTCCGCGAACGCACGCTGGCGCGCATCCCGCTGGGGCGCGTGGCGCAGCCATCGGAAGTGGCGCCCTTGATCTGCTTCCTGCTGTCTGAAGGGGCTTCCTTCATCACCGGGCAGAATTGGGTGCAGTGTGGCGGGGCGCATATGCAGCCCTGAAAAGTCTATGGAAGGGCGGCAAGCACCGCCGCCGCTGCCGCTTCGGATGGCGTGCCTTGTGGCGCGCTTAACTTCGCCAGGGTTTCCGCGAAACCCTGGCGCTGCGCTGCGACCACCGCTTGGTCCTGCAATAAGGGCCGCAGCGCGGCGCCAAGTGCTTCGGGTGTGCAACTTTCCTGAATGCGTTCGGGCACCACTTCCCGCGCACAGAGCAGATTGACGAGCGAGGCATGCGGCACCTTGATCAACCGCCGCGCAATCGCCGCCGTGATGGGATTGACGCGATAGGCTACGATATGCGGCACGCCGGCCACCGCCATTTCCAGTGATGATGTGCCGGATTTGATCAGCCCCGCGCCATTTTCTGCCGCCGCCGCGAAGGCATCATGTTTGTCTGCGATTTCTTCGACCAGAATGGGTGCCGCTGGCCAGGATGCCGACGCTTCACGCACCAGCGATGCAACAATAGGTGAGACAGCGATCACAGGGCGCAGCGCTGGGTTTTGCGGCAGCACCGCTGTGAGCGTGGCGCCGAAAATCGGCAGCAAACGCGTTGCTTCAATGCGTCGGCTGCCTGGCATGATGATCAGCGGGCGGTCGGTTGCCGCCAGCCCATGGCGGGCGCGGAAGCGGGCTGCATTGCCCTGATCCACACCACTTTCCAGCACTGGGTGGCCGACGAAAGTCACTGGTATGTCAGCCGCTTCGAAAAATGCGGGCTCGAACGGCAGCAGGCAGAGCAAATGATCAATCTTGCGCCGCAGTTTTTTGACGCGCCCCGGGCGCCAGGCCCAGACTTGCGGGGCGACATAATGCATCACGCGAATGCCATGCGGCTTTACGGCTTCGGCGATGCGGAGCGTAAAGCCGGGGCTGTCAATCGTGACCAAAAGGGCGGGTTGGCGGGCGAGGATATCGGCTTCTGTTTCAGCAAGGCGGCGCTTCAATTGCCGGATGCGCGGCAGCACTTCAAGCAAGCCCATCAGCGCCAATTCGCGATAGGGGAAAAGACTTGCCATGCCCTGTTCGGCCATGCGTTCGCCGCCAATGCCGGCGAAATTCAGGTCAGGCCGCGCCTTGCGCAAAGCGGCGATCAGTCGCGCGCCGAGCACATCGCCCGAAGCCTCTCCGGCGATGATGTAGATCAGCGTCATGCGAAATGGGCGGCTTTGGGGGGTGCAAACGGCGCCCTTGGCCAATCGCGGTGATTGAGCACCGCGCCATCGCGCCTCACCGTTTCAATCAGGCTGGGATCGAGCGTGCAGAAAACCCAGCCTGGTGCATCCATTTCGCCTTCTGCCATGATGCCATCCGCCGGAAAGCCGCGATCCATCGGGCCGAAAACGCCCGCACGGCCTCGATTTTCATCAAGCGCGGCGGACCAGGGCGCTTCACCCACTGTTGGCGTGATCGCGACATAGCATTGGTTTTCCAAGGCGCGCGCGCGGGCCGAAAAATGCACGCGATTGAAACCGGCAAGGCTATCCGTGCAGCTTGGTGTGAGGATCAACCAGGCGCCGGCCATGACTTGCACGCGCGCATGTTTCGGGAATTCGATATCATAGCAAATCGAAATACCGATCCTGCCCCAGGGCGTGTCAAACACATTGGGATCGGCGCCTTGGCTGATGCCCCAGCGTTCAGTCTCAAACCGCGTCATGGCGCGCTTTTCCTGAAAGGCGATCAGCCCTTCCGGCGTGATCAAGGGCGCGCGATTGACCACGCGGCCATCGGGTGCGCGCATGGGCAGGGTGCCGGGCTGGAGCCAGATGCGGTGGCGCCGCGCGGCGTCTCGCATCACGCTCAGGATGTCCGGTGCGGCGGTGATCATGGCGGCAAGTTCTGCGGCTTCAGTGGCTTCGCCACCATTCAGCCCAGCGCCTAGTTCCACCGCCGCATATTCCGGCAGCACGAGCAAATCTGCCTGCGCGCGGCCTTCTTCCAGCCAAAGATCAAGCCCCTTGGCGAAATCCGCAATGGAGGCCGGGATCCCCACCGGATATTGCAGCAGACCAAGGCGGATGGGGGCGGGTTCTGTCATGAAAGCTGCTTGATCCAGAAGGAAAGCACATGCGGCGTTTCGCGGGTATCGCCCACTTCGCGCCAGGACATCACCGTTGAGATATCAGGCCGCTGCTCATAACCGCGATTGCGCCAGAAGCCATCAAGGGGCGTATAGTCGCGTGGCCGGCGCGGGTCGTTTTCATTGCGCACCACGGCACAAAACGCTGCGATGGAAAGCCCCAAGCGGCGCGCATGGGCTTCGCGTTCCTCAAAAAACCGCACGCCCGCACCCTGGCCGCGATATTCCGGCAATAAAACACTCTCACCGAAATAACATAGCGTCGCCGCCTCCAGCCCAGCACTGGCCCAGGAAGCGCGGAGCTTTTCGCTGGCTTCATGCCCTGGCTGGCAGGTGGCCATGCCAACGGCCTCCCCCTGCGCCGTACTGGCCGCCACCACCAAGGCGCCGGGGCTTTGCGCATAAGCCGCAAGGTAGCGCGCCTCATGCGCCGCATCGCCATCGTAAAGATAGGGCCATTCGCGAAAGACGCGGATGCGCAAACCCGCCAGCGCATCCAGCCGCGCGGT
>Ga0315900_10002077_pt1 | contig 31323 bp, 13 predicted proteins | sample LakEriMetagenome_FD_203521 | JGI IMG/M metagenome (GOLD analysis project Ga0315900, IMG submission 203521) | Freshwater fungal communities from buoy surface, Lake Erie, Ohio, United States - Buoy 12 MA114 | ecosystem: Environmental > Aquatic > Freshwater > Lake > Lake biofilm | place: USA: Lake...
TAATAGACAGGCGGTTTCTTTATACAAAACAGCAACATCTCCTGAGCAAAAAGAAATGTTTGTTGCTAGGTTTGGTATAAGTAAATCTGTTTTTGATAAAAACAAAAACTTATTAGACAATATAATAGACCCCACAGAAGATTTCCTTGAGTTTTTTGTAGGTAAACTTATATATGGTACTCCTGGTATAGGAAAAACACGGTTAGTACAAGAATACAATAGTCGTCCTGAAAGTGAAAGAAAATACACTCTTATAGATGTAGATGATTTATTGCTAAACAGACTTGCTGAAATAAATAAAACAAAAAATTTTGCGGGTGATTTGGAGTTTACAAATGAAAATATATTTGCTATAATCAATGCTTTTAATAAAAAAGTAGGTTATGAAAATCTAGATAGTTTAGTGTACAATCCTGTTTTAAATCAAATAAATCAAGGAAAAAATGAAAAAAATACAAATAAAATTTACGTAACAGGCAGTAAAAGATTTATTAAAGACGCTGATATTGCAGTTTTAAGTGAACAACGTAGTGATATATTACGTAATAGAATTTTAACAGGTGAGACTGATGTTGCTAAGTATATAGCAGCTGAAAATGAATTTGATAAAAAAGTCATAGTATTAACTGAAGGACAAACTTTTAGCGATGTTTTACTTAAAGGTGCTGATGTAGTAGAAGCAGAAGCTGCTTTTTACAGATTAAAAATGAATCTCTTTAATAGAATTATTTTTGATGAATCTTTGCTAACCAATCTTATAACTGAATTAAGTGGTGTCAATGTTAGTAGTTTAAATTCAAACGAAATCATTGAGCTTTTCAGTAAAATATTAACTAAAGAATCTCCTTTTTATTCAGAATTTAGTAGCTTAAGAGATAACCTGGATACAAAAGCAACCGAGCTTTTTAATTACTTTGAAAGTTTTTACAATTCTGAAAGGACTACTGTTTCGGATAAAAATCAGTTTCTGAGAAAAGTAATAGATACCTTAGCTAATGTTAGTTTAGGAACAGTATCGATTACTGATTTAAATAATCCTTTAACAAACTTTATTGTACTTGAAAAAATTGTTGGTGATAATTTAAATTACTTTGTATTTTCTGCAATAGGTGCAGAGCCTCAGCTTAAATCACAATCAATATCTAGTTTTGTAGATTCTGTTTCTAAGAACAAAAATAAGATCTTATCATTTAAACAAGAATCTGCAGGTGAAGGAGAAAAAATTGATACACCGTCTGGGTCTGGTAAAGATATGGACAACTTACCTGAAGTTGATGCTAAGGCTATATTTAACAAACCATGTACTCCTAATAACCCTAAATCTTAAAATTTTACTATATTTACAATATGAATATATCAGCTACTTCTTGCAACATTACAACGGAAGATTTAGAGAATTTTGAAAATCATTTCGTCTTATCTTATAAAAAAGCTTTTGATAGTTTAGAGCCAAATCAAGAGTTAAACCTTAAAAGTTTTATTCAAGATTACTATAAACAAGTTACGGATATAGTAGATGAACCGTCTCAAAAGTATGAAAAAGCTTTACTTGCTACTTTAGTAGGTGCCGTAGCTTTAGTTAATACAGCAAGAAATAAAAAAAATGCAAAGTATTTTCCAGAGTATATTGTTGAACAGCTTGGAAATATACCTTGGAATATAGCAACTGATTCTTCTAAGGGCAAAGTACTTGAGTATCTTAATCTTAAACCTACTGTAGATCCTGTTATAACTCCAATAAGTATTACTACTGTTGATGATAGAGATTACGAAGAATCTTTGTTTGAAATTAATACAATGAACATTGCTTTGTTATTTCAACCAACTGATTCTGAGTTTTATGACAACAGCGATTTATCAAAAAATGTAATTCAAAGCAACGGTGTAAAAGCTTTTAGAAAGTTTATTGATTACTTTTTAAGTAATACTCTCAAAACTATTTCAGATAAAGATCCTGTTTTAAATAACCTTTACATCAGGCTTTATAATATAAAAGATGTAGATTCTTCTAAAATTTATGGTAATCCTAAAGGAAACAAATATATCTTTCTTATAACAGATGCTAAAGGGGAACCTGTGTTTATTAATGATGATGGAGTTATTGATTCTAGTGGTAGCTATTATATAGCTTCTTACTCTCGTATTCCAGACGAAGTAATAAACAACATAGATAAATATATGGACGGTAGTACAGACAGTGTACTATTAGACTTACTCTTAAAAAGAGGAATGGTTTTAAATCCTAATAAGTATAAAGTCAATACTTTAAATACACTCAAGGAAAATCTTGAAACAGAAAGAAATGCTGATAGAATAATTGAGTTAGAAAATAGTATAGAAATAATAGAAAACGAAAAAAAGGACTATGTAAATAATCTGCTTTCTACTACAAGAAATATTGCTCGTTTTATTAAAGACAAAATTTTAGTAAATCCTGAAAGTAACTTAATAAAAATAGATGATATAAATAGTAGAATAGGTTATTTAAGATACATCTCTAAACTATCCCAGTTAGAAGAAAAAGGAGATACCTATATTACAAATGATTTGAGAGAGCTTTTAAGTGGTATAACATCAGTTAGTTATAAACCAGCTAAAGTTTCTGGAGTAAAACAGAATGCTCGCTTGGTCATAAATGATAAATTTGACATTACAATTTTCTTAGGTAATAATAAACTAGGGTCTCCTACAGAAAGGAAAAACGAGCGTTTACTTCCTATTGTAGATGCATTAGTAGAGTTAATGAGTAATGATGAAATACTATATCAAGGGGTACCATTAACCACCGAAGAAAAACAAAGAATATTTGAATCTTTTTATTTTAAAGAAATAACCTTTAAAACTGCATCAGCAAAACATAATCTAAAGTCTTATGAGTCAAATTGGTATGTACAGATTTATAATCCAACAGATAGGACTTATACAGAATACAGAAAACTTAATAACAAAGAAGGTTTTAAGCAAGCTTTGCGACAAAGTCTAGAGCAAAATTATTTGCTTAATCCTAATGAACAAGAAATTGAAATTCCATCAATAGTTCAAGATGGTGATAATAAAATTCTTACATTAACAAAAATAAATAGTGCAGACTACATAGCACAATATTATAAACTACCGGTTACTGTATCAGAAGGTAGTGATACATTGCCTATATTGAATCCTATACTAGCAATAAATTTTACTGAACCATTTAGTACTCAAAAAGATGAATTTGTAGCAGAAGAAGATTTAGGAGATGTACTATGGATGTCTAAAAACATTGCAAACTTATCTACAGATAAGCTTAATCAAAAGGCATTAGAATGGTTTAACAGTAATCCTGTAACCAAAAATGTACCATTGCAAAAACTTTTTGATATAGTAAATTCAGGAGCTTTTGCTACTTGGAGTAAAGCAGGTGTTACACTCTATAATGGATCACAATATACTGACTTATATCATGAAGCATGGCATGAGTTTACTGAAATGTGGTTTACTCCAGAACAAAAGCAACAGCTTTTTGAAGAAGTAAAAAAGATAAAAGGTAGAGTTACATACTACTATAAGAATAAACAAATAACAAAACTTGCTTCTGAAATAGATACCTATGAGGAAGCAATGGAATTTTTAGCAGATCAGTATAGATTATTTGCAATAGATGAAAGTAACTCTGTAGTTACTAAAGCAATAAAAGCAATTTTTAAAGCAATCAAAAAACTTCTTGATTCTCTATTTAGTAAAACTACTGCTTTAGATAATAATATAAATGCCTTTGATAACCCTGCTATACGAGAAATTTTTAATACTTTATACACAGGAGATATTAAAAAACTTGAAGCCTACAGATATGATATCAATCAAGGTTCAACTAATATCTTGCAAAAAACAATAGTAGGTGTTGGTGATAAAAAAACTAGATATAAGTTTACTAGTGAAGAAACGCTTTTACTACAAAAGACTATTGACTCTATTATATTTAGTGCCGGTATAACACCAATGCTAATGCAAGCAGGTGCTCAAGATAAAATATTAGGTAGTGTTAGACTTCTATTTAAAGTAGATAACATAGAATCAGTTTATCAGCTTATATCACGAGGACTGCAAAGTAGATATAATCTTTTTAAATCCTTAGTAGAGCAAACTACTAACGAAGACTTAAAAAAATCATATGAGTCAACAGTAAAGCTTTTTGGAATTGCTCTGCAAAATTTAGGTGATGTAACAAAATTAAAAAGCAGAACAGAAAACCAAGGTATTATTAAGTATTATATAGAAGAGAACGAATTCATCAATGAAATCTATCAAGATGAAGATGAAGATTTTCTTTCTAAAGATGATGGTCAGTATTCTGATAAAGGTAACAATAGCACTTCGGTACATAATGACTTTTCCCCTTACTTAAAGTTCATGTTTACAAAAATGCCTAAGATAAAAGTGCTGAAGGATAATACTTTGTATATAAACGATGCGCTAACAGAAGGTATTAAAAAAGTAGGAGACCTTTTCTATAAAGTAAATATGCTTTCCGGTGCTGAATCTATTCTTACTAAAGGAGAATTTTACGAGTTGTTTTCTAAAAACAAATATAGTGTTGCAGGAAACGGTGATATTGTATTAGGTTCTCATTATGTAGAAAGAGATTCTGCGGGTTTACCTTTAACCTTAGATAATGCAAACATTGCAATTACTAAGTTAATATCTACACCAGGATTAGTTGGTAGATTAGATCCTTTAAGCATACCTGAAATTATTAAAGCTTATGCGCAAAATGGTAGTTCAATAACAGATAAGTTATTTTATGCAAGTGTATATGGAATAATAGGAGGTAACACTCTAGAAAAATGGCAACAGCTAAATATACAAAATGCAGAGAATGTTATAGAAGAAAAAGCCAAAGCATACCCTGCATTTTATGAGCACGTAAAAGAACACTTCTTTACATTTAACTCATTATTAAAAAGTTTATCTAGAGAAAAAGTACTTCCTATTATAGCAAATGTATCGTATGACTCTAAAAAGAAACAATATATTTTAGAATCATATATAGGCAATACAGAGTTTATTAGTTTTTGGAATAAGAGAGAAATAGAATACACAGACTTTGTTTCAAAACTATCTGTGGAAGAACAAAATAGATACGGTTTAGAGCAAGTAGGTTCTGAATTAAAGTTTAATGCTGCAAAGTTTTTTGCGCACCCTGAAAATAAAAAGCTGTACGACCCTACATCTTCACAGTATAAAAGCACGGTTGTATTTACATACCAAGACAACATATATAAAATAGTTAACTATCTGAAATTATTAGGTATCCTAAACAGTAGTATTGAATATCCTGATACTTTAATAAAAGATATGTTAAAAGATTCTACAATTATTGATGGATTAAATGCATTAAACATGGTTCTGTTCAATAATAGAAACAAATTATCTAGTGTCGATAATATTGTTAATTTGCTTAAAAAGGGAGATCCTACTATAAAAGACTTAAAGCAATTAACTTTAGTAGAGAAGATATTTGCTGCTGCTAATCAGATTGAGATTACTACTAACGATAACATGTACACTAATCCTAGCGGTGATATCGAAAATGAATTTTCGTTGCAGTCATCCATGATGAGATATGTACAATTATACAACGATGAAAATCTAAAAGAAAGTATCAATCAATCTCCTAACGAAAATCCGTTTTGGGCAGACTCATTACTTAATAAGTTAGTGTACCAACAGGGTAAAAAGTTTAGATTGTTTAAAGCGTCTGGTATTGCTAACGATACTAATACAGGTATTACAGAAAACGACAACAATGTATTCACTGCTAATATTGAAGCAATGATTAATCTTCGTATTCATAATGCTTATAGAATGTATCAGCATGCAGGTAAAAGTACTCAACATTATATGAGTATTGATAAGGTACCTTTTATAAGTTACGCTACTGCAGATGTTCAAGCTGAAAATGTATTCTACAATCAACTGTATAACTATTTTATAGCGGAAGCTATCCGTGTATATCAAACAAAACAAGGGGAGCATGACAATGTAGAAATGTTTAGTAAGTTTGGTAAAAAATATTTGTTTTTTGATTATATCAATTCTGACACTACAAACCTTGTAGAATCATTAATAAAAGAAGTTTATGATTCAAAAAGAAATGATAATGTTGAAAACGTTATTACATCAGTAAAACAAAAACTGCAAGGTACACAAGCAGATGCTATTAAAGCCGCTATAAAAGTAGAACACGACTCTAGAATAACAGCAGGTATTAATAGTTTTGCAAAAATCGATCCTTCCGTTTTAACAAATATAGATGCTTCAATAAATAAAACTCTTGGTATTGAAGTAGAAGCTGATGGTCAAAGACTATACAAGCATTCTTACATGAACATGACTTTATTTAATATTGAATCTAATATATTTATTTATGGTGATTTAGCAAATTATAACTTAGACAAAGATGAATTTAGTAAAAGAAATGCTCTTTGGGGTTCAGGAGGAAATCCAATTTATTCAGATCCTGATTATCTAAACTTAATAAAAAGCATTTTTGATTTTAGTGACAGCAGTAGTGAGATTATAAATATGCAAGAACTACCTGTTGCTATTTTGGAAGATGTTAAAGTAACATCAGAAAATTATAATGAGTACGAGGAAGCAATTAAAAGTATAATAGAAGATGCTAAAGTAGCAGAAAAAAGAACAAAACCGTATTCTGATATGAAAGAAGCAGATGCGCAAGGTGTAGTCTTACTGCCTACTTATAGAATGCTATCATTAAGTTCAGGTAATTGGGACAATACTAAAGAGTTGTATTATAACAAAATAATGCGAGGAGAAACATTACCTTTGAATATTAGTGAATTCTTTCCTTCATTAAAGTATCAGTTTGCGGGACCTGCCAAATATAAAAAAGATAACGTTTACAAAAACATACAAGCGTTTACGCTTAAGTTTAACATAGTACCATTAATACCACCTGTTCTTAATCCTAAAATAGGGGAAGAACAAAAGCAAAGGTATCTTAATCTTATCTACAATAAAATGCTTAATGAAAAGATAGGATTATTAACTTATGTATCTGGTTCTAAAAATAGTTTCTTCTTTGATAAAACATCTAACCTTTTCTATGACAACGAAGGTAACTTAACAGATAAACCTTTTGTCAAAAACTTTATAAATACTACATTTTTTAAAGACCAGCTTTATATTGCTCCTGTATTTAAAGGTAAGTCTTTGGTATCTAGTCAGAAAAGAACTAAGATATTAGATTTGTTCTTTGAAAATGGTAAACTTAAATCTGAATTTAAAAAGTATGGACCTTTAGTAGAAGAGTATAAACAATCTATTGCAGATGCTACACAGATGTTTAAGGACAAACTATCTGCTACATTGCAAATAGATTTAAAAAACCCTGATAAAAAAGGGATGGAAAAATTTGCAGGCTACATCAAAGAACTGTTAAAGAAAAAAGGTTATATAACAGAAGATGAAACAGATATGATCGCTGTTATTGATGGAGCTTTTGCATACGATTATTTAGGTTCTGGTTTAGCTGTAATATTAGATAACATTATAGCAAACATTATTGAGAAAAATATTATTCAGCAAAAGTTTCCTGGTGAACCTTTGATTCAGGTTGCAAATACCGGTTGGGAATTTGTAGAGACAGACCCACTACTTAAAAGAGTACTTAAAGACAAAGTCCGTTACAGCAACAAATTAAAATCATATAGAAAAGCAAAAGATGGTACAATTCTTCCTGCGCAAGTTAAAATCTCAATGCAGGGCGATTTTTACAAACTTTTAAATCTTACTCACACTGACGGTAATTCTATTGGTACAATACCGCGACTAAATGAAATGATGGCAAAACCTGAATGGAAGAAATTGCATATGGACAAGTTTATCATCACAGGTGATAGAATTCCGGTGCATGCTCATCCTTCTATGGAGGTTTTAGAAATTGAAGAATTTTTAGACCCTATTGCAGGTAATAAAATTGTACTCCCTTCAGAAATAGTAGCTAAATCAGGTGGTGACTTTGACGTTGATAAACTGACACTTCTTTATCCTAGCTTTGACGAAGAAGGTAATATACTCAAGTATTCACTAAGCTACAACGAAAGTAAAGCTAAAATAAAAGAACTTAATAGTAAACTCAAAGTAGAAGAAGAAAGATCTGCTGCTTACTATAAACTATTAAGAAAAATATTAAGCGCTGTAACTACAGACTTAAAAAGAACAGGAATGCAAAATGTAGCTGAATTAGCCAGTGCTAATAAAGCAAAACAATATCGTAAAGTAGTTAATAACAATCAAGAAGCTCTTGCTGAATATGATGAGTTAACGCCAGAAGGTGATGAAACTTTAGAGTCTATTGAGAAAAAAATTGAGGATATCAATCAGAAAATCGCTGATATATTTACAAATAAATCTGAATTAGAAACTAAAGAAGATACTTTAACCGAAGCTGAAAAGCAAATGCTTAAAGTAGCAGAAGAGTATCAGAAAGAAGTTTACTACTACAAAAACATAGCAGGTGCTTTAGGTAATAGAATAAACAAAAATGTAGCGTCATTGCTTCTTATTGAAGAACTGTTTCCGTATCTCATTCTTCCTACTACAGATGAAAACTTAAAAGAAATATCTAAACGTAATGATAACATAACGCTATCAGAGTTTCCTATAGCAACTAACTATAGTTACATTACAGACCCTTTTCAATCATTACTTAAGCTTGATTATAATAGTGCCGGTAAAAAAAGTCTAGGTATTATTGCCGTATTTTCATCAATGCTTAATGAAATGGCTGAGTCAAATCTACAAATGCCTAATGCTATAATAGGTAAAAACGGCTCGGTAACAGTAGTAAAAATACCTTTCAACTATAAAACTACTAAACATAAAATTGATGTAATAGTAGATTCAGATAACGTTACTGTAGAAATAGATGCTTTAGATTATTCTGCTCTTACTAACTTAAATGGTAAAGACAAAGGTGATTACACAGGGCAAAAGATTCAAGCTTCCGTTGACGTAGAAAAAGACCCTTGGTTGTTACGTTTGGGTATTAGAAAAAATACAGCATCTTTTCAATTAGGTTTAACGGGAGCAGGAGTTAACGAAGAACCAGTATCTATTTTCCTACTAAATCCTATGGTAAACCTGTATGTTAGATACACAGAAATAGCCAAAACCCCTTTGTTACCATTTTTTGGTAGAATATTAAATAATACTAAATCTCCATCTACAGTAGATAAATTTAAAAGTATTATACAACCTAATGAATTCAGAAAATTAGTAGAACAATCAAACTACAGCAGTGAAATCAAAAATAAAGTTAATACTATTCTAGGGCAAAAGTTTACAAAGACAAGTATAGTAAAACTTAATAACGTATTTGCTGAAGAGTCTAAATTAGTATATGAATCTCTAGATTTTAATGCTGCCCATTACATAGGTAACTCTGATTACAATACAAATGTTTTAAATCAGGCAATAGGGTTAATACATTATCTAGCTTTAAACCAAATGTTTGATTCAACTATTGATAAACTTTCATTTGCTTTACGCCCTGACCGTCAAAGATTTGCATCTATACTTGACTTTATTCTTTTTGATAGAAAGTTTCAAGAACTATACTCTACAATGCCTGAGTTTACAAAAGAATCATTGCTTTCTATAAAAAGAAATAGTGTAAGATCATCTTTTTATATTAATACCGGAAGTCTACCTAAAACTTTATTAGAATCCTTGTCTCCATCTATGATACAAGTTGTTGATTTTATCTATAGAAACCACTATCAAGATAAAATCTATGAATCACAGATGCCTTTTAAAGACACTAAAACTGCAATAAAACTTTATTCTAACATCATTAGATCTGTAATGCTTCAAAAACTTTTAAATTCTCGTTATAAGAACGATGTATATAAAGGTTTTAACGTAATAGCAAGTACTGAGTTTGATGCAGATAATAATGCTGTACAAACATCTGTACTTAAAAACGATTTTAATATATTACTTACATCTGCAGTAAAAGTTATTGAAGTTACTGATGAAGCAAACAATGTTGTAGAAAAATCTCTTTATGTTAATAGACTAAATATTGCTCTTTTTGCAGCAGGTACTAGTTCAGATTTAGATTCATCTGACTATTATGTTGCTTACAATATAGTTAAGCCAGATTATAGAATTCTTAAAGGTACTAAAAGACTAGAGAAATATCTTATTGAGTATGAGATAGCAAAAAACAAATATCCTTTTAACGACTTTAAAAATTCTACTTATTACAAACAGGTTTATAAAAATATAGAAGAAGATGCTACCTATAAAGATATAAAAAGTAAAAAACCTAACTTGAGTAAATCGCAGTATGCTTATCAGTTGTTCTTACGAGATATGGCTACTATTAGTTCTATGCCTGTATCAGTATTAAGTACTAAAAGTATATCTCAAACTTCAACAAACATAGGTTACTTTATTAATCAAATTAAAGTTGCTTATGCTAACGTTTTGTTACAAGCATACCCTGTATTAAATAATTTAAATACTAAAATCAAAGATAACTCCGATACTTTACAAATTGAAATCGTAGGTATTAAAGACAATCTTGAATACTATAGAAAACAAATACAAACACTTATTGATCCTACTAAAAGAACTTTATCCAATAGTTTTGATAACATGGTCCTAAGTGATATTTTAACTGGGGTAGGATTATTTTCAGTTATGCAAAATAATACTAGTTCTACTTCTAGTAAAGTACAACAGTTGTTTGTAAATGAAAGTCTGTTGAAAAACTTAGCAACTGTAGCTATGAGTAAACCAGAGTTAGAAAAACTACTTAAATCTATAGAATCAGATGTAGTTGCTGCTAATAATCATAAAAAACCTGGTTATATATACGTTGTACCTGAACAAGAAAGCGAAACTAAAAACACTTTAGATATAGTTCCTTACAGAAATATTAAGACTACTAAATCTACTCTGTTTGTTGCAAAATCTGTTTCTACTTCTACTACAGATACTACACAAACTGCGGTAAGTACTCAACCCGAAACTGCTAGAACTATATATGATAAGATTAATAAAGATAAAAAAACAAAGTCTACTAATGTAGAGATAGCAGGTCAAGGAGATTTATCTGATGTAAAGTATAGTGCAAAAACATTTTGGAGTGAAGTGGTACCAGAAGCAAGAGCTTGGTTTGGAGATAACCTTATAATTGCATATAGAGGTAAAAAAACAAATACTTTCTTGCAAAACTATAAAGGTAGGCTTAGTGGAGAACCTGCATTAACAATAGGTAATCCTTTTGACTGGCAAGCTGAAACAGGTACCCGCGATGAACAAGGTATAAAATCTACTAAACGATTTATACACTGGATGATTACTGGAGATAACATGGGTGTTACTGAAGCTACACCTGAATATAGGCAAGCTATTATTGATGATATTAAAAACGGTAAACTGAAAAATAGACCTATTATATATTATCAAGAAAAAGGATATGCTACTCATGCTACAGCTTTAGATTATCTTATAAATGAGTATAATTGGAATCAACCTACTACACCTACTGTAAGTGAAGGTATTGAAATTAATTCTAAGCAAACAGGATTAGGAAATGATTTAACTAATGTACATTTTGCTACAAATGGTAAATCTAAATTTGATATAATCCCTACAGATAAATCTTTAAAAAACCCTGACTCTGTTAAATTAGATAGTAATGATTTAGCGGTTAAGTGGGCAATAGATAAAGGACTAAAAACTTATGCTGATGCTTATGGTCAATCAGTAGAAGCTTGGTATAAATCAAACAATGCAATGTCAAAAGGCATTCCTAAAGGAACAGAAGGAGATGCTTATGATATGAAACTTATGATAGGATTAATAACTGATAAGTTAAAACAATATCCTAATCTAGTTACACAAATTACAGAAAGAGGAGGTTTAGCGTTTTTAGATAAATCTACTCATACTATGGGAACTGGTAGATGGTCTAGTAAAAATCCAAAAAATATGTTTATGAATGCTTTAAAACAGGCATATCAAAACGTATCTACTACACCTACTGTAACTGCAAAACCTACTACTCAAACTCTAGAATCAAAAACAGAATTAGAAGTTTATATTCCTGATTATAGTTTAGCTAAGTCTGTACATAATACAATACAAGGTAGAGTAGCTAAAGGTGAAAATTTTGCAACTGTTAAAAACGAGCTCTATAAAAAATTCTACGATAGTATCTCTGAGAAATATGATCAGATACCAAAAGATGTTAATTTTAACATTCGTTATGTATTTGGTAATAATATTATAGAAACTAAAAGCATTCAAGATGAAGCAAGAATAAAAAATGTTCTTGTATATGATTCTATAACTAATCGAGATCCTGAAATAGAAAAGATACTTACAGGATTATTATACATAAACGCCTTTGTTTTGTATCAAAAATTTGGTAAAATAAATAAGCAATTTTTACCTCCTAATCTTGTAGCTAAAGTTGTAGTCAGAGAAACTATTGACAAAGCAAACATAAATGAGAATGAATTGAATAAAGTTTTAGAAATTATAAGAAATTGTTAATATGTTTTGTATAAATAAAAATTCAGAAGAGTTTAAATCTCTTGTAGAACAAGTAGGTTTTAAAGATGCTGTAGCATACTATCTAGCAAAAGGGTATATTATTGAAGATACCGAGTTTACTCCTACTACAGAGGAACTAGAAGAAATGAACAGAAAGTTGCAAAACACAAATTATAATAATTTAGACAATGCAGAGTTGCAAAAAAGTATAAAAAATCTTGAAAAGCAAATAATAGATGGTTTTTTAGCTGATTATAATTTTACTATAACCGAGTATGAAAACTTAAAACAAGAACTAGGAGTAGATTCTTATACCGCAACAGATTTAATAACAAAAGCTATTGCATATGAAAAAGGAGAATCTATTTTACCAGAGGTTGCCTATATAGCGTATTCAATTTTAGGGAAACAAAACAATAAAATTAGGTATGATTTAAGATACTTAGTAAACAAATGGGATAAATATAATGAAAGGTTTAACTATCACAAAAAAATTATATCTGAAAAAGAAGGATTTATTAATGATAAAAAAGAATGGCGGAAAAAAATAAAAGATCTTGTCATACTAGATTTTTTAAGAGAAAATATAGAAAAGTATTACTTTAATACTAATGAATTCACTAAGATTAATGATTCAAAATGGACAAAAGAAGATTTTACACTATGGGAAAAAATAATTAGAGCCCTAGAAAAATTCTTGGAAAACCTTGGTATAATGTCCAATAAAAGAAAAATAGAGAAACTTAAAAACATAGGTTTGTCTGTTGCTAGTGAAATACTAACTAATAATTATGAATATTTTAATTACAATTTATCACAAGATCAAATAAGGAAGTATTATAAAAATACAATTGAAAGTGATCTTTTTGCTAAAGAATTAGTTGAATTTGTTCAGTCTAAAATAGGACTTGTTCTTACAGGATCTTTAGCTTTAAGAAAAGCAGGTTCTGTTTATAGAACTGTTCTTGAAACAATACATGATATAGATTGGGTTGTCCCATTTGAAAAAACTTATACTCCTACTAATATAGATGCGTACAATAAAATTATAAATGGAGAACCTGAGTTTATATTAGATGAATATATAGAAAGCTTAAAGATAGATGATGTCGCAAGAAATGTATTATATAATATTCAAAAGTTAGACTGGTTTCAAGATTTTGTAGAAAAATACCCATCTTTTGAATTTACAGGTGGTTTCTATGGAGGAGAACATACTAAAAATGAAAGTTTTACAGCTCAAGGTGTTGTAAACGGAGAATTTTATACAGAGGATGGTACTCATGAACAAGAATTTACTTTTTACAGTAAAGACCCTATTACAAAAAAACCAATAAAAGTAACTGAAAAAAGTATAGTTAATCATAGAAAAGGCGAATACATAAAAGGAACAGGGTATGCAATCGACTTTTTTGTCCGCTTAAAACCATATCAAGAACAGCATGAAAACTATTTTAAGCTATGGAAAGAAATAATGATTGCTAAAATTAAAATGGGTAGAGATAAAGATTTTATAGATTGGAAAGCGTTTATTCCTTATCTTAAATCAGCAAACTCATTCAATTTTAATTATGAAGGTTTCAGACATTTTAACTACGAATCTTCAAAAACAAATTTATTAGAAGAACACATTGTAGATACTTCGCAGCCTATTGAAGAGCAAGACACATTTACCGGTATAAAATCAGGAGTAGAAGAACTATTTGAATCGAATTCTGAGTTAGCTAATGGTGTATATGAAGCTTTAGGGTTTAAAGAAAAACTATCTTCTATAACACCAAAAGTTAGTATTACTAACTATAGAACTATGGATGATAAATCCAAAAAAGATGCAATAGATGGAGTTGAAGAAGCTCAAAGAAGATGGGTAGAAGAAGAAATTGCAGAATTTTATGAAGCTGTATATCAGTATAATAATAATCTAGACACATTTAGTTCTAAAGGAGTGAATAAAGGTAAAGCTACAATAGATGATGTCATAGATGAAACATTGGGAATATTTAGAACAATTCAAATGTTTCCAAAATTTTCTGATTTAATTCTTCCTTACATAGATGATATTCAAATTGCAATAGATTCTTTTGGAAGAAAAGAAGGATATGCTATTTACAAAGCTAAGAAAGATAAAAAAGGTCAAGCTAAAGAAATGACTTATGAAAATCTTTTTGAAGTAGTAGATAAATATATGAAACCGTTTCAAATAACTCCACAACAAAAACAACAAGCTCTACAACTATACTCTCAATATCTTGATACTATCTTTCCTGGTAGTAAAGTAAAGGATATTTTTTATCATGAAACTTCTAAATATTCAAAAGAAAAAATATTACAAAAAGGGTTTAATGCTCCCGTAGAAGAACTACTCGAATTAGGTAAAGATTCATTAATTTGGTTTTCACGTCAAAAAAACTATTATAGAACAAAAAATACAGTAAGTATTCCTGCAATACTAAATAGCATATCTCCAAAAATAGATAGTCATCAAAACTTTGAAAGAGTAGGTGATGCTTCAGGAATCAAAAAATACAATTTAGAAGCTGTAGGAGCAGACGCTATTATTACAGAAGAGTATGCTGATGAAGATTTACCACCATTAAGAGATTTACCTGAAGATTTTGTTAATCCTATTGTATTTGCTGCTGTTATTGAACCAGAACAGATTCACAGATTAGGTACTAAACAAGACATAGAAAGATTTAAGCAATTTGTTAAGCAGCCTATTATAAAACCTAGAGTAGAAGAATTGTTTGAATATAACCCTGAACTAGCTAATGCTGTATATGAAGTTTTGAGGTTTAAACAAGTTTATCAAGGATATAATAAATTAGATAATAGAAAAATTAATTATTTTACTGTAGATAAAAATGAAGCTTCTAATTATGGTAGTAATGTAAGAAATGTTATTTTAAATACTAGTAATTTATTAAAAGGTTATTCTAATGATTACAATAATTTACTAAATGAATATTATAAAATAACAAATAGTGGATTTGATTTATTAGATAATTCAAAAAAAGGTATTGAAAATCAAAATAAATTTTTTGAATTTATTAAAGAAAAAGGATACAAAGGTTTAGATTTTACTATGTTTTCAGATAGTAAATATATAGTATCTTTTGAAAATATTGAAATAACCCCTCAACAAAAACAACAAGCTCTAGAATTGTATTCTCAGTATATAGAACAAGCTGGTAAACAAGATATAGAAGAATTTAAAGAGTTTGTAGGTGGTAATAAGGTTATAATTTCTCCTTTGGGATTACCCAGTTTAGATATAACAGACATTAATAGTTGTGGAATATGAATATTTGCGCTAAAGAAGATATCCGTAAAGGATTAATAAGAGATATAAAAGCTTTTATGATTTCAAAAAGAGTAAAATCTCTAAATTTTGATAGTGTTATCATTATGGATAGTGATTTTTCAGCAAGAGGTCAAGCTTTTAAAGTAGCTAATGCAATAGCAGCTAAAATAAACAAGCTCTATAATTCTGATATTGTAGGTAGATATCCTGTAACAGGAGGACATGAACTTAAAATAAAACCTCCTGCAAGTTTAATAGATGCTTATTATCAAAGTTATATTGAACAATATAATGCTAATATGCTTAGACAAACTAGTATTAATCAGTTTGGTGATTCACAAACAGTTAATAAAGTAGGAGAAGATGTATTTGAAGAAGTACCTGTAGTAGATGTTAAAGAAGAAACATCGCCTGTAGTAGAAGAGTTAATGACTTACGACCAAATTGCTAAACAGAGAGAGTTTGAAGATTTAGTTAAAAAAGCTAGGTTAGATGAAGAAATAGGTATAAATATGTTTGGTGATTCGTTTGGTCCTGAAAAAATTAGTTTACAAGAAGGATATATAAATCCAGAAACAGAACCTGTACTATATAAAAACTATGTAAACAAATATAATTTGCAAAATAATTCAAACATTACAGGTTATGAGTTTTTGAAAGATACTGAGGATGAGGTTTTTGACATGTCTTCTTTCTACAACTTTTTACAAGAAGAGGGTTTTGTAGGTATAGATCTAAGTTACTACGACCTTTCTACAGTAAATTTCGATGACTACAATCAAGATGTAAGAAAAAATGATAACTTTAACAATGGGATTGACCCTATTGCAGGGTTTCCTGTTCCTCCTAGTTGCTAAAATATGAATTGTACTATTAATGATTTTAAAGATAATGTAACAAAACAAATGTTACAGTATGGTTATGGTGTAGCTGCTGTAGAATATACAGATGATGTTACCCTTCAAAATACTATAAGAAAATGGGGAAGTACTAATCAGATATCAGGACCTAGTAATACTGATAATAAAAAAATAGCTGAAAAGATTGCTGACTCTATTAATAAAAAATGGAATTCTTTAGTAGCAAATGTTCAACTGTCTAATAATGTTTATTCAATAGGAATAAATATTAGTCCTGATATGATGAAAGTTCTTGTAGCTTCTGATTTTACAGCACAAGAAAGAAAGTCTATTAATAATATTGCTCCGGGATATGCTAATAGTTTAGAAGAAGAAGCTATACTCAAATATGAGAATATGAAAACTTCTGATATTGATAAGCTAGTTTCAGCGCAAGCTAATAACTTTTTAACTTCTGTGTTAGATACTTTACAACGTGCTTTTCCTACTATTAATTATCAAGTAGTATCTGATGCTGACGCTAGAGAAATAACTAAATCTGCAGCAAACCCTTATACAGGACAAGGTGTGTCTTTCTTCTACAAAGGTACCGTTTACATAATATCAGGTAATGTAACACCTGAAACATTAATACACGAATTCCTACACCCTTTGATTAAATCTATTGAAGAAGAAAACCCAGGTCTTTTTGATAATCTTTTTGAAGAAAGTAAATCTGTAGATGCTACATATCAACTTGGTGTAGAAAAGAGATTGCAAAACGAAATCGACAATGATCCCAATGCATACTCTTTTGATACAAACGCTTACAAACGAGAATACATTACAAGAGTTCTTGAAAACGTAGCACAAGAAAGACTTCTAGAAAACAAAGAGGATGGTATTCTGTATAACTTTGTAAACAAAATTTTTTACGCTCTTAAGCAGTTATTCAGAAAAATATTTGGTTCTAAAATTAACATAAGTAAACTATCTCCTTATACTTCGTTATCAGATTTAGCTGAGATGCTAAAAATGAGCGAGTTCAACCTTAACGCAGAGCTCTTTACTACACAAGATTATGTAGAGTATTTAACTAAAGTACAAGAGGAAATAGAAAAAACAGCAAAGTTAATATCAGATGCGACTGTCTACAATAAAGAAGCTGCAAAAAACCCGGAGAATGTAAAGTTTGGTCTATCAAATCTTGAAGACTTTCTAAAAGTATTAACATCATTAGTAAATTCTAATGCTGAATACTTTACTAATAACAGTATGATTGATCCTGATTTAGCAGCAATCATATTTAATTCTGAAACAGGTAATCTCGAAAAGATTAAACAAGAAATTGCTCTAGATAGAAAATATGTTATAGAAGAACAGTTAGAGCTGGCAGATGAAATAAGGGAAGCACTCAACATAGAAAAGAATGATGCCCAAAAAGCATATCGTTTAATGAGCAGTATGTTAGAAATGCAAGCTCTTGTTAATAATTTAGCGGGACCTGATAAAACAGTATTGATTGATAAAACATCTAGCGATGATTTTAGACAAAATCTAGTTTTAATAGACAAACTTGAAAGCATGTTAAAATCTTTTGAAACACTTGCTAGAAGTTTAAATAAAATTATTGTTAGCATAGATCCTAAAAATTCTATAGCACAATCTCTTAATGAAACAATAGTCAATGCACAAAACGGACAAAAGCAGTTAAAAGATCAGCGGTTTAAAAACATAAAAGATGTTATATATATGACAGTATCTACTGTTAATGACAGTATAACTTCATTGTATAATGATGCCATCAATAAAATTGAAGAGGAAATTGCTGCTAAGGGTTCTAACCCTCTGTTAGAAAGTAGAAAAGCATACTATATTAAAACACGCGACCAACTTCTGATTTCTGAACAGAAGATGGAAGATTTATTAAGCGGTAAAGCAGGTGACTCTAATTTTCTTGAGGGATATGTTTTATCCGCTATACAATCTTCAGACCCTGTATATGGAACATTAGGTAGTATTGTGAAAAATGCATACAATAATGTAGAAGCTAACATGGTTGGTGTTTATACTAATTACTTTGAAAAACTTAATGAGTTACAATCTAAAGCAGGAATAACTAAGTATAACTATTCTAACAAATACCGGCAGATTATTACTAAAGGTACCCGATTAGTTAAGTCTGTAGAAGAAGGTGATGAAGGTAGAGAAATAGAATTAGAAGAAAAAAGCGACTATTATGAATTCTTACATTCAACTTTAGTATCTAAAGCAACTAATGATTTAAGAAGATTAGAAGCTGAACAAGAGCAAGCCCGTAGAAATAAAGACTTAAATTTAGAAGTTGAAAAAGCTAGAGAAATATCAGAACTTAAGGATAAATATTTCTTTGGTTCTGTACTATCAGGGCATAGTACTAGAAAACAAATGCTTGCTACAGACTGGGGTAAAAGAATATTTATCAAACGTCTTGCAATAGAAGATAAGATTTCTACATTACAACTCGCTATAAAAGTTGAACAAGGAATAGATTCACCCGAATCAAAAGACAATATACTTCAGTATCAAGAAGATATAGAACAACAATATATATTGTTAAATGAAGTAACTAGTTTAAGAAAAAGAAACGGTGAACTTAAAGAAGGGCAAGATTACGAAGATGCTAAAGAGTATAAAAACTTCTATACTATTACTGAAAACACTTTAGAAATAGAAAGAGAAGAAACTATAGAAAAGTTTGCTGAAGCTTATAAACTAAACGAACAACTGCTAGGTGCTAATAGTCCTGAATTTAGTCAGTGGTTAGCTGAAAATACTTATATCAAAAGAAAAGATGAATATTTTGCATTAGTACAGCAGATATTTAGTAACATAGAAAATACAAATAATAAATCTGCCAGTTTTACAAGTAAATTAAAAGAACTAAATGCAAGACGGTCAGAACTAGGTAAAACATTAAGTGAATTACGCATTTTATATTCAGATCCTAGATCTAAAATGATGCTAATTGACTTGATGACACCTGAAGCAATCGCTAAAGTAAATGCTGTAGAAAATGAATTATTTAGAATAAACATTGAAATTGACATTGAAAGAGGTTTACCTAAAAATATTTCAGAAAAAGATATAGAGTTATTGCACACAGTAAGAAAATTATATGCTGGAGATTTTGAATATGAATCAGAAGAACCTCCTGCAAATAAATCTCTTAAGCAAACTAACTTTGCTTTGTATGAAAAATACATTAACATTAGTGAAGCTCTTAAAGAATTCAGAAGTAAACAACCTTCTAATGCAGAGCAAGAATATATAAATGGTGAGTGGAGTAAATTCTATGATATACAATATAAAGGTAAAACAGCTGCTTATGAAATATATAGAAAAGAAGCTATCCAGAATATTAATAACGGCAAGTATGTAGACATAGCTTTTATTAGTACTGACAACAATTTTATCAAAGCGCTAAAAAACAAAGACTTCAAAAAGTTTATAGATGATCATCATACAAAATATGAGGTATCAGAAGGAGGTAAAGTATCATTTGCTTATGTTCCAAATGGAGTCCATATGGAGCAAAAAATAAATGATAATTATAAGGACATGATTGAATTTAGAAACAGTAAAGGCGAATTAATCCGTACAAACTTTCCTTCTAGAAACTATCATAAAGTAACAATTAAAGAGGAATTGAAAACTCCTCGTATAATGGGTGTTACAATAAATGCTTTTGGAGAATGGTTGCCAAAACCAATAGAAGTATTATATGCTGAATCAAAAGGTAAAAAAATAACTGAAGAATTTCTTACAAATATTCCTGACTTATCTGACTCAGAATATCAATCTTTTATGAATTCTGAGACAGACTTAACTAAGTATGTAAATACAGATTACTATAATTTAAAAAGAACAGATAGACCTCTGTGGGATTTACTTGAGTATATAAAAAGCATGTCTTTTAAACAGCAAAAAGAAACTTCTAAATTAGGAAGACTTAATTTTCAAGTACCTTCTTTTTTTGAAAGCAACTTTGAAGCAGCTCAAAAAACTTTATCTGGTCATACAAGATCTGGATTTTCATCATTCTTATCTAGCGTTAAAGCTAAACTGTATGGTAAAACAGGTGATGAAGCAGAAGAAGGATTTTCTAATATAACAAGTGCTGAAACAGAAGAAGAAAAACGTACTAGACTTAAACTAGTATCCCTAGACTTTTTTGGTGATGAATTATCTAAGATACCGGTTGCAGGTAAATATCCTATTGAATTAGATAAAGTAAGCATGGATATACCTTATTCTATGTTTAGATATTTCTACAGTATAGAAGAGGTAAAAGAGAAAGTCAAAATAATGCCTATTGCAAAAGGTTTAGAAAAAGTACTAGCTGATGATGAAAACGTATTGAAAGAAGTAGACAAGATTAATAAATACGCGTTTCTTGAAAACAACCTGACAATTTTCGCAGGTGCTAAAAATAAAAAAGAAGCTAGTATTAGAAGACAAATGGTAGAATCTTTTAATAGGACTATATTTGAAGGTGAAAATACAAGAGGTTTTCTATCTGACAATCATATGCTCCTTAAGGCTGTAAATTCTTTAACTAGATTTACCTCTACTGTATTTCTTTCTACTCCAGAATCAGCTATAAGAAACCGAGTGCAAATGGGTATGCAAAACATAATTAACCTTGCTGCACAAGATGGTGTTGATAAGAAAAGTTATTCTCAGGGTGAAGCATGGGCAATAAAATATATGTTTGGTCAAACTACACATGCTTATCAAGGCGGTACATATACTGCCGAGCAAATGCTTGTAGATGCTTTTGACCCAAAACAAGGTAGTTCAAAACAAAGAATAGGTAGAAGTTTTAATAGATCATATACTCAAGATGCTGCAGATTGGCAATCATTTGTATTAGCTCCCAGAACTTGGTTAGAAACACAAGGTGCTATTAAATTATGGGCACAAAGAATGTACTATGAAAAGGTTAAGATTGTTACAAATGGAGTGGAGTCAGAAATACCTTACATGGAAGCATGGGAAATTAAAGATGGTAAACTTTCTCTTAGAAGTGGTATAGATCAAACTTATGACGTTGGTGGTGTAAAATTCAATCTCATAAAAAATAGAATTCATCAACAAATTGCATTAACTAATGGTGATTCATCAGCTTTAGGTAAAAGCTACGGTGATAAGTTTGTTATTTATAACCAGGTTCTTAGTATGAAACGGTTCTTTTACATGATGTTTATGAATCGTTTTGGTTCTAGTTTTAAATACAATAAAGAAAAATCATTTTTTGATGCATGGTCGTTTTCACCAAGAATTAATTATGCAACAGGTGATGTTCAAGAAGGTTACTATATAACATCACTAAGATTTATAGCCAATTACTTCAAAAATATTTTTACTAAAAATCCTAACTTCAACATTTACTGGAGTACTTTAACTCCTTATGAAAAGAGGAATTTAATTAAAACATTTACTGATGTAATGATAGCACTGGTGTTATGGTTAACTAGTCGTATGCTATTTGAGTATGATCCTGATGACGAAGACCGCTACAAAAAATTAAGAGCGAAATCAGCACCTCTACCATTTTTTGGAACAGCAGATGAAGGTGAGTTTCATTTAGATGGTTATGCTTTTAATAAAGCGTTACAACTTATTTTAGGTTTCCAACAAGAGCATAATACTTTTATGCCACTACCAGGTATGGGTTTGCAAACATACACTAGCCTATTCCAAGTTAAAATGGCAACATTACAACCTAGTATTGATCTTATTTCAAAATCACTTACTTATGGTATATTAGCAGCAGTTGGTGATGAGAGAGGATTTTATGATAAAAGAGTAGGTCCGTATGAATGGCAACAGAAAGATTCTGCTAAAATTGCAAATCTTTGGTTGAAGTTTTTAGGTTTCTCAGGAACAACAACAGATGCTATTCTCGACATACAAACCAAAGAATCATTTAGCCGCCTGTAAGTAAAAAAAATCCCCCTACCTTTTTAGGGGTAGGGGGAGCTGTTTATTCGTCAGAATCGTTTTCGTTAAACACCTTATCTATGATAGTGTTTAACGCGTGTGAATCTATCGTTTCTTTCTTAGTAGAAGAAAGTATTTCTATTAGTTTACTGAAGTATGCTATATCAACACCAATAAGTTGTTCTTCTAACACATAAGGATCTCTTAAATTAAGTTCTGATATCTGGAACATAATCTTAAGCATTTCACCAGCGCTGATATTCCATCCGCGTTTTATGAACTTCTTAATGCGTATAATAGAAGTAACAGGGTATAAAGAACCTCTATACTTAAGAGTTTTTGATAGAATAGATTCTAATACTTCAACCGTAGTTACTAGACCTTCATCGTAAGTAAAATAGGAAGTAGCATGAACAAAATCAAAATTCTTATGAATAGCTGCAGCATCACCGGTAAATCTTAACACAATCTGAATATCGTCTGATAAACTAATAGCGTTAGGAGAATAAAATACAGGACGGTATTTAGGAGCAGTATCTTCATCATACTCTGGGGCATAACCACCATTTTTTTCTGCAAAGAAAATCTTTACCTGATCTTCTTTAAGATTTTTAACAGCAATTACATATGCAGAATCCTCTTTACCTTCAACACTTTTAACAAGTGTGTCTTTATCTGAACCAGAAAGAACTATCATTCTTGTATCATTACCTACATAGTATTCTGCAAGTCTTTTTGCTACTTCAATATCTTGGATATAGATATCATAGTCATTTACTTTTTCTTGCAAGTATAAGGAGGCTATACAGCCTCCAGATACTAACAAACTTTTTCTTACATCATCTCTAAGAACAGGATCTGTAATTGAGTCCAACCACAATTCTAATTCTTTTTTAATTGTCTTGATTATAGTTTTTCTTTGCATATCAGTATTTTTTTCCGTGTAATCTTTCGCGAGTTTCATTAAATCTCATCTTCAAAATAATATGGTCGGTAATATTAATGTTCTTACCACCTACCAAATCAAACAAACGAATAAAGGTATCTGCAATCTCCTCTTCAAAGGTTCCTTTAATGTTATTATTGTAGTACTCAATGTAAGCTTCTTTCTTTTGTTCGTGCTTAACATTTTGACTTAAGAATACACCCAGTTCTAATTCTGTAGAGTTTAAAGTACAGTGTCTTTGTTTTCTGTCTGCTTCTAGCGCTTCTGCTAATTCAGAAACAATTAACATAAGGAGCTCACCTGTGTTTCTTTCTTTGTCCCAGAAACCTTTTTCTTTTGCTGTTGAATGAGCTTTTTCGATTAATGCATTAATGTCCATAAAAATTTAAATAATATTTACTAGATTGATTTCCTTTTTGTTTATTGTATTTAGATTTTGATTTTAGTGAGTAGTCGTTTTTAATATTACCACTTACTTCTTCAAACTCAATCTGACCAATTAACATATTCGGATAAATTTTAATAGGTTGAATACATGCCAGTTCTAAAACTAAAGAACCTTCAAAACCGGGGTCTATAAAACCTGCAGTTAAATGTATCATTAAACCTAATCTACCTAAACTAGATTTACCAGATAGTGTAGATTTTAAATTGTACGGTATTTTTAAGTATTCGTTACAGTGCCCTAGATATAAAACACCAGGTTGTAACTCGTAACCTTCATCTGTTAAGATTATAGGTTCTGCTAATAAATGCTCTTTTTTACAATCAAAAGTTTTGTCTTGGTAAAAAGCAATTTCAGGGTTAAGAGTAACATCATAACTGCAAGGATTAAGATGCTCTTTTCTGAAATTGCTAATACCAAGATGTTTACTTAGTAGTCTTCTTTCTATTTCTAAGTCACTAAGAATCATTTGTCATTATTTACAAGTTGTTTATACAAATCATCATTCAGTTTTTTAAGTCGACGGACTTCTGTTTCTAATGATTTTATATTATCAGCCATAGAAGACTTAGACAAACCTACTATTTTAGTGTAGGTTTCTCTTTGTATTTTCAAATCGTATTCTAAATTTGATTTTTCATATTTAAGATGTTCAATTTTATTATTAGACTGATCAAGAACATGTTGTAAATAATGCTGATTATAGATACCTGAGTGGTAAAAATACTTCTTAAAAATATAATAGCAATCTCTAAGTCCATCTACATACATTGAATCAGGATTTTTTGTAGCACACTCCTGAATCATTTTTTCAACATTATGATAAATATTCATTTTTCTAAGAGTTAAATAAAAGGGGCTTTTACACCCCTTTTATTATGTGATCACCATATAAAATCTTCGTCTGTAACAGTAGATGAAGAAGGCGGATTGCCAAAGTCATCATCGTCATCAACATTGTCATATACTATTGTCTCTTCCTCTTTCTCTTCTTCTTCTTGTTTTGATTCTTCTAAAACAACTTCTTCTTCTTCCGCAACAACAGTTTCTTCTACAACAGCATATTCTATTTTACGGGATTCTTGCTCAAAGTTTTCATCAAAAGTAGTTTCAACTTCTTCAGGTTCTGGAATTGCTACAGGTTCTGGAACAACAGGTTCTTCTTCTACTACCATATCTAACTTTTCTTCAATATCATTTTCTGTTTCTACTACTACCGGAGTAGAAGAACTGACATTATTAAAGTTAAGTGTAGATTCTATAGGCATAATAGAATCAAAACTATCAGTCAAATACTCATGCAATTCAGAATGTGCAGACAACCAAAACCTAGGATGGTAGGTATATGTTACCAAAGAAAGCATCTCGTAAACATCAGATAATTTCCAATTAGAAACATCCTTAAATGTTTCTGTCATCCACTTCTGTATTGTACTTGCCTGGTGTGGTGTAACTAAATTCTTATTAAAGAAGATATTACCTAACAAACAACAAGTTTCTTCCCTAGAAATTGATTTAAAAGAAAGAGCTTCTATTTCTGCTATTGTGTTGTCATAGTAGGAATAAGCATTTTGTATTACATTTTCCATGAGTTTAATGATATCAGAAATATCACCACCCTTTTTTACGGAAAAATAATGTTTAACATATACAGCAGGATTAGTCTTTAACCTACAACCTACCGCACACTTAAAGCGCATAGATCTGGTATAAGAATTAACCCAGCTAAATACTAGTTGGTAGGTATCGTTAGACGGTACATCCACCACAAAATAAGCAGCTACTATTTCATTCTTGTTAGAACCAATAAATTTAATTGATTCTTCACCTTCTGCAGTTGCAATAGTAATGTTATTGTCGGCTAGTATTTTCTTACTAGCCTCAATAACTTGTTTGTGTGATGGTGGATTGTATCCGTTACCGTAAACCGGAATAGAACTAGTAATTACAGAGTTCTCGTTTGTGGGATTAAGTTTGATAGGCATAATTTTAAAATAATGTGTTTTCTACTTTTTTTACAATGTTACTAATCTCTTCATAAATAGCATCTAGATAAAACTTTTCGTTAATACCATAGTTTACCCAGTCTTGCTCTTCATGAACATTATATACTGTTTGATATACATTACCAGAATGCTGTTGTATCTTACGTCCGTCAACACTGTTGACTTTAATAATCTTACAACCCTTCTTGCTCATATAATATCTAGTTACTTTCTGTAAAGGAGATTCTGTAATAGAACCTTGGTCGTTACACAATGCAACTAATTTCCACTCTGAGGATGATTTAATACCACCACAGTAGTCAAAAATATTTTTGTTAGCTTTTAACGTTTGCTCTGGTAACTTACCAAAAACAAAATAATTGTATAAAGCCTTACGTTTAATAAGAAAGCTTTTATTCTTATGAAGCGCTAAGTCTGTAAACTCAAATGCAATACCCTTACATTTTGTAGGACTGTAATAAAACTTACCGCTCTCTTCTCTACAAGGGAATATACTTTTTGATTTAATCTTAGAATACTCTTCAGAAGAACACTCTCTTTCTTTAAAAATACCAATATAGTTATTTACATCTCTAATAATTAGCTCTTTGTAAGCATCAAATTCCAAAGATAAGCTAGTTCTTTCTTCCCAACGTTTACAACATTCCTTGTAAACATCCATCTTATCACGAGGTATTAAGAATTCTGCACCATCTGTATTTACCAATACAGGAATTGCATCTGGAATACTTAACAACACATCCTCAAATAACATCATTAGAGATAACTGTCCGTTTATAGTACATTTAATCCCCTAAATTTCTAAAGGGGGTGGATCATATCTTCTTGATATCTAAAAATTTTATTACTTGCGTGTTTACGTAAACCTTTGCATACTTTTGCAATATAAGATTCATCTAACTTATAATAAGCTGCTGCTTCTTTTATTGAATTATATACAAACCCGTCATTCACACATATAACAGGTGAAGAGTGATTATTAATGTAAAAAGGAAAATCACATCCTTTTTTACATAATATCCATTTTTTTGCTGATTTCCTAATACCCATAATACAACTGTTTATTAATTGTATAGAACATCCTATATGTTCGGAAGCATGTTTTTGGGTAAGAAAATATTGTATTTCACCTGTTATCAGATTCTTTCCTTTTAGTCTATATTTTATCTTAATTAATTCGTTAAAGTTTTTATTAAAAGACATAAGCCACTTACTTAAAACAAGTGAGTCATATAAGGCTGATGTTGTTACTTTTAAATACATCGCTGCAGCTTGTACTGAACTAAATTCAATAATTTCTGAAGTAAATATATTATACAAATAACATGTTCTTGTATGAGGTTTTGTTGGTAATAGTACATGATTTGTTAAATCATCATACTTTTCAATTAACTCCTCTTCTTTTAATAAAGCATCTTCTAAATTAGTAAAAGAATCAACTATAGTCATTAATATTTGATTACCGCTTTTTAACTCTTTACTTATCCAATTACTCTTATAAGTATTATTATGATAAGATTTTGAAGTATGATGTGATAATCTTCTTAAAGGATCTGTAGTAATACCTACATAACGCACTTTATTATTCTTTGTTGAACAAAGTGTGTAAATGTATATTTTATTTATCATGCACGGTGTTTCCCAGACTATATATTTATTTAAGTCAAGTACTCTCTTGCGAGATGATCTCTGAACTCTTCCCTGTTCGGGATTCAGCTGCTGATTGTCCATTTTGTGTAATTTTTTGTAAAAATACAATAAACCTTACACTCATACAAATATTTTTCAGGCATTCAAGCTTAGTCGTATTTCATACTTACTTTGTAGCATATTTGTCTTTAGGATATTCCAGCAATTAACCGTGTTTATTGAGCACCACTATTTTAATGCTCATTGTCATTAGAGGATCGTAAAAAGGACTGTTTCTTTCGTTAGTAAGACCGTAAGCACTATTCAAAATAATCTTAAATAGATAATTTACAGGATCTTTCTTAGGTATTTTAACGCGTTCTTTAAAAAACCATTCATACTGTTCACAAAAAATCTCTACCGGAATATGAGCAGGAGACCATTTGTTTTTAATAGCAAGATTAGGATAAAAACTTATTACATCAAATGATTCAAGAGAGTACTTAGCATCTGACTTGTAAATACCAGGAAGTCTAGAACCATGAACACCACCTAAACCATAATCAATAGTAATACCTTTAGTCTTTATGCAATGCTTAAAAGCATCTTTAGTTTTTTCAGGATCAATTACTAATTCTTTAAACGCCTCTAGAAGATTCTTAAACTCTTCACTTTTGAATTCAGTATAAGGAAGAATAATATCTTTTACTGGAATACTTTCGCGATATGTTCGTAAAGATTTAAAATCTCTAGGATTCATTCGCATTTTAGGTGCCAAGTAATAAGAAAATATCTTCTTTGCAATACTAGGTTCAGAAGAACTAAGTAAATCCATTTTATATTTCTCACTAAAGATTTCTCTTTGAGAAGTCTGCGGTGTAAATATTTTGTATAGATGTTTAGTAGAACTAACATCGTTACCACAGTAACTAATAATCTGATCTATTTGATCAAGACTATTAATTACTGTAGAATGATGTATCGGCATTTCTTCAATGTTATGCCAATCTGTTGTAAACTGCAAATATTTTAGACTAGCTCTCTTTGCTGCAGAGTCAAAATGTCCTTGCTTAAAAACATCAATATGAGGAATACTAAGTTCAAACGGACCATACTCAGCAAACTCTTTATTATTAGAACGCTTTATTGCTTCTTGAGCTTTAAGGTAAATATTGTATGCTACTTGAGAACCAGGTAGATTAAGTAAGTCTTCTCTATTTCTAATGATGAATTCTATAATCTGAGAATCAAAGGCAATACCATTAAAAGAAACAAAAGAATCTTTGTTTACAATTAAAGTATCTAGAAAATTACAAAGCTCTTCTAAATCATTCCTTAGATCATGTATAACATAGGTATATACACTAGCTTGCTCATCTACATCAGCTTCTTCAAAAACAAAAGCTGTGCAATTAATAAGAGTCTCGCAGTCAAAAACAAATCTCATGATGTATATATTTCTTTCTCTAAATCAGGTAGGTTACATAACTCAGGACCTACTATTGCTATATCAACCTTTAAATCATCAGCATAATCCTTGTAATATTTGTCAGGATATAACCAAGAATTCACATACTCATATGTAGGTTGACCTTTGTAATATCCCAGTATAACCTTTTTAATTCCTTCTGGTATTTGAGAATATTTGCCTGTAAGCACAAGACTCCAGACTTCTTTCATATCAGTAAGGTCGAACACGTAAAGATACTTACTTTCACCCAATCTGCGCATTTCAGATTGCTTAAAATGAGGAGAGGTAAATAAATACTTGCCTTCTAGATCACGGTGTATTTCAGGATATTTACTACCATCTACTACAACAGTAAGCTGATAATCATCGATGTTGTACACATCTTTCCTACTAAGGTAGCATTGAATCTCTAAAATATCATTTACATTTTTAGGACATATCAAAGGAAATAAAAATACCTTCGATTTTTGCACATACTGCTTAAGAACTTTAATCATAAAAATATTTCATAATTTATATATGATTTAGGTAGTCTAAAATTTTGTTCAGCAAAACTTTGTTTTACCTGATCTATAAGGACATTAGTTCTTTCTAACCATTGCTCCATAGTAGATTCAGATACTTTAAACGGATAAACTACACCATAACTATCAACTACTATAAAAGTAAATGTTACACTATAATCCGGGTAATAATGTTTAGCAAACTTATAATATAAAGCTGCTTGCAACCACAGATTATAATACTCAACAGTTTCAGGAAAGTCCTGAATGCGTTTACTAGTTGTTTTTAAGTCACTTACAAATACTGTTTTAGCATTTTCCTTGACTCTAATACAATCTATTATACCTCTAAGCCCAAAGAATTCAGTAGCATTTGGAATACTTACTTCTTTCTCAGACTCAGTAAACTCTAATAACCACTTGCAAACTTTATCTTGATTTAACAGTTGAGTCTTTTCTAGAATTTCATTGTAATCCTGCTGACTTACTGCTACTTTAGATTGAGCTGTAAGTAAATAGTTCCAGTATTCTTCGTTAACATCAAGAATTAGTTTCTTACCTCTATCAGAATCTGTCTTAATCGCAGAATAGTAATCTATTTCAGCCATAATCTGACCAATTTCATCCTGATAATCGCCTAAAGGAGCTATCAATAATTCAGGATCATCTAAATGTCTAGAATACAACATTTTAAGTACAACTTGGTGATTATCAATAGGTAATTTATTTGGCAGCAAACTAAACTTTTTTGTAAAGTTTTCTGGCTCTAATACTAGACAATGTAATAATTTACCTTTTGTAATGAAGTCTCCTGAAATATCTTCTTTTTGATTAAGCACATAGTGCTTGTAAAAAAGATATGGACTATAATGATATTTACTCAAACCAGAAAAACTTAAGTTAGGTTTGGATTGAATAAATTCCTCTAATAACTGATATTCATTTTTACTTTCCATCAAATAAATTTAATTGAGCAGGGTTAACTTCATTTTTTAAAACTTGTGTTTTAAGTTCGTCTGTAATTGACAATGTAAATACTATATCCTCTGAACCATATTTACTGACAATATAATCTTTTACAGAATGTTTAACATTTTCCATTATTGCATTTAGATGATATTTAGTTAATAAGTTTTTAGAAATTAATAACTTTAAAAGTTTATCCTCTGCAAAATTAAGAACATCTTTTTCACCTAAATAACACATTAATGTTTGAAACTTAACATTTGTATGAAGACGGTGATTTCTTATTGTCCACTTATAGTTACATAATAAGTTATAAATATAAGAAATTGATTTATCTAAATTACAATTACACATTAAAGTAACAGCTAATTCAACATCGCTTTTATTTGTACTACTTAACATCGAATCTAAAACTTTATGTTGTTCTTCATCGATAATAGGCAAATCTACATTTTCATACAGTAAACTAGATATAACATTAACATGAACTATTTTAGAAGGATATTTGAGAATATCTAGAATATCTTTCTCATAAACAAAACCATATGTTGAACCTTTATAAACTCTAAACCACCTTTTTGATATAAGTTTAGCGTCATGATTTACATAGAAATATTCTCTTTTCTTATATAGAACATTATCATCTACCAGTATAA
>Ga0315900_10002078_pt1 | contig 31323 bp, 32 predicted proteins | sample LakEriMetagenome_FD_203521 | JGI IMG/M metagenome (GOLD analysis project Ga0315900, IMG submission 203521) | Freshwater fungal communities from buoy surface, Lake Erie, Ohio, United States - Buoy 12 MA114 | ecosystem: Environmental > Aquatic > Freshwater > Lake > Lake biofilm | place: USA: Lake...
GATTCTTTAGCTTTGCGAATGCCGACTGACTGCCTTCTGCACGCTGCTGCATGACATCGCGCAAATGGCGAACAGGAAAAAACACATGCCGCCTCATCAATGCGTGGATAACAACGAGCTTGGTCAGGATCACTGCAAATAAAACAATACAAATCAGTACAATATCACGGCGAAGCTGCTTGTGCTGCGCTGAGGTATCCAGCGCAACATGAATAACCGCCCGGCGCGGCTTGCTGCCGGGATGATCCAGTAGAATCGGATGCGTAGCATCCACAATCTGGAGCTGCTCATGCTCATGGTAAATGGCTCGCCCCTCTGCCAGCACGTGCCGGAGGTCATCGCGTGTGTGTTCATCCAGCGGCGCGTCGGCGATATCTAGCCCCTGCAAACCTTCCTGACTGGCAGCGATAATCGGGTATTGATGCGGCGCACCTTCCCCAACGATCATGAGATAGAGCACATCCTGTTCCTTCGCCAGCCGCTTCATACTGCGCTGCAGCATCTGGGTATCCTGCGTGATAGCCAGCGTATTGACGACAGATGCGGTCAGGCTTTGTGCGCGCTTTTCAATCTGCTGATGCAGTTGATAATCAATGTAGTGGTAAGCGGCATACCCTGAAAAAATAAAAATCAGGAGGTTCAGATCCACGAAATAAGAAATAATTCGCCGCGTGAGCGAGCGCTGGAAAAGCGAGGCAATCATCGGAGATACACAACCACAGCGAGCATAACCCGCCAAGGGTACAATCCAATGGTTAAGCTTTGGCTAATTTGTTGGGTCATCCTCGGCGGCGCCCGGCGCCGTCGGGGATCTCGTCACATTTGCACCAGATCCCCTACCGAGCAAGGATCAGTCGAGGATGACGTCAGCCCCCCCATTTCAGCACCGGGTTTTTCGCGGCGCGCACCTCATCGAGGCGTTTGCGCGGCGCGCTTACTGGGTTTTGCTTCATTTCTTCCACATCACCCGCGGCGGTTTTTTCGGCAATCTCGCGCATCACCGCGATGAAATGATCCAGCGACGCCTTGGTTTCGGTCTCGGTCGGTTCAATCAGCATCGCGCCTTGCACCACCAGCGGGAAATACACAGTCATCGGGTGAATGCCGTGCTCGATCAGTGTTTTGGCGATTTCGCCCGTGGTGATGCCCTTTTCCTTCTGGAATTTGTCGGAAAGCAGGCACTCATGCATACAGGCGCCGGGGAACGGCACATGGTAGAGGTCTTTGAGCTGGCTTAAGATATAGTTGGCGTTCAGCACCGCATCTTCCGCGACCTGGCGCAGCCCGTCGGCGCCATGCGACATCATGTAGGAAAGCGCGCGCACCATCATGCCGAACTGGCCATTAAAGCCTTTCAGGCGGCCGATGCTCTGGCTGTCTTCCTTCACGAAGCGGTAGCCGTCCTTGTCTTTCACCACTTTCGGCACCGGCAGATATGGGCCAAGCTCAGCCGATACCGCAATCGGGCCGCAGCCGGGGCCGCCGCCGCCATGCGGGGTAGAGAAGGTTTTGTGCAGGTTGAAATGCATCACATCCACGCCGAAATCCGCCGGGCGCACGCGGCCAACCAGCGCGTTGAAATTCGCGCCGTCGCAATAAAAATACGCGCCGGCTTTGTGCAGGATATCAGCGATTTCTTTGGCGTTTGGTTCAAACACACCGCAGGTGTTCGGGTTGGTGAGCATGATCGCCGCCACCTCATCACTCATCGCGTTTTTAAAGGCGTCTAAATCCACCGTGCCATCTTTGCCCGATGGAATCGTTTTCGTTTCATAGCCGCAGGCAACGGCGGTTGCGGGGTTGGTGCCATGCGCGCTATCGGGTACGAGCACAATTTTGCGCGCCCTGCCTTTTGCTTCATGCGCGCGGCGAATGGTCATGATACCGGCAAATTCACCATGTGCGCCGGCGGCGGGGTTCAGCGTCACATGCGGCAGGCCGGAAACGGTCGCGAGCCAATGCTCAAGCTTGTGCATCAGCTCCAGCGCGCCCTGCACGGTGGACTGCGGCTGCAGCGGATGGATATTCGCAAAGCCCGGATGGCGCGCGATTTTTTCGTTTAGGCGCGGGTTGTGTTTCATGGTGCAGGATCCGAGCGGATACAGCCCCATATCAATCGCATAATTCATTTTCGAAAGCCGCACAAAATGGCGCACTACCTGCGGCTCGCTCACCTCCGGCAGCCCCACATGCTCGCGCGGCTTGGCGCCGGTGCGAAGCGCAAGGCCTTTGGGCTTCGGCAAATCGACGCCGCAGGCGCCATGCGTGCCTTTTTCGTAGAGCAGGTTTTCTTCCACATTCAGGCCGCGGCCTTTGGAGAATGACTCGGCAGACATTACGCAACCTCCTTCTGGCGCACTTTGCCTGCGCTGCAAATTTCTTCCAAGCTACCTGCAAAGATTTCAATATCCTGTTCGCTGGTCATTTCGGTGGCAGCCACCAGCAGCTTACCGCCTTCCAGCGGTAGGCCTGCGATGATGCCGCGCGATGCAAGCTGATCCACGGTGTCTTTCGCCGAAACCGGCAGCTCAACCACAAACTCATTAAAGAACGGCGCATCACTCACTTTCAGGTTTTTCAACTTTGAGAGCCTATCTGCCAGCATGCAGGCGCGTTCATGGTTGAGCACCGCAAGCTGCTTGAACCCAATCTCGCCAAGCAGGCTCATATGGATGGTGAAGGCCAGCGCAAACAGGCCTTGATTGGTGCAGATGTTGGAGGTCGCTTTTTCGCGGCGGATATGCTGCTCGCGCGTCGACAGCGTCAGCACATAGCCGCGCCGTCCGTCCTTATCCACTGTCTCGCCGCACAGGCGGCCTGGCATCTGGCGCAGGAAATCCTTGCGACAGGCAAAAAAGCCAAGATGCGGGCCACCAAAACTCATACCCACACCGATCGACTGTGCCTCACCGACCACGATATCGGCAAGCGCAGGCGCAGGTAGCAGCCCAAGCGATAAAATTTCCGTCACCACCACGATAAGCAGCGCGCCTGTTTCGCTGCACTGTTTGCGAAGCGCTTCCAGCTGCTGCGGCACGCCGTGGAAATCCGGTGTCTGCACAATCACGCACGAGCAATTAGCATCGGGCGCGCCGGTCGTCACCTTCATCTCAGGATAGTTGCGGATGTAGGTTTCGATGACTTCACGATATTCCGGGTGCAGCGCACCATGAATATGAATGTTCGGCCGGCTTGTAATACGCCGCGCCATCAGCACGGCTTCGGCGGTGGCAGTCGCGCCATCATACATCGAGGCGTTGGCGATATCCATGCCGGTTAAGTTCGCAATCATCGTCTGGAACTGGAACACCGCCATCAGCGTGCCCTGAGAAATCTCCGGCTGATAAGGCGTGTAGGAAGTGAGGAACTCCGAGCGCTGGATGATATGATCCACGGTCGCTGGCACATGGTGGAAATAGCAGCCAGCGCCAAGGAAAAACGGCCCGCTTGCCGCCGGATGGTTTTTTGCCGCCATGGCACTCAGGGCTTTTTCCACCTCGATCTCGCCCTGGTGCAGCGGCAGGTCAAGCAGTTCCTTGCGGCGCGCGGCCTGCGGCACATTCTGATAAAACGCATCCACCGAGTCCACCCCGATGGCTTTCAGCATCTCGGCGCGGTCATGGGGAGTTAGGGGCAGGTATCGCATGGTTTATCCTCTCGTCATCCCCGCGAAAGCGGGGATCCAGCTTTTTTTAATAGACGAAAAATGTCTCCTGACATTTTTCTTTTCTGGATCCCGGACAAATTTTGCTACTGCAAAATTTTCCGGGATGACGGCCTTATGCCACCAGCTTTTCATAGTTTACAGACTCCAGCAATTTCGTGATTTCATTTTTGTCCGACACCTTAATCTTACAAATCCAGCCAGCTTCGTAAGGGTGCTGGTTAATTGTTTCGGGGGCGGAAGAAAGTGTGCTATTGACTTCCACCACTTCGCCGGAAACCGGTGCATACACATCGCTTGCTGCTTTCACCGATTCCACCACCACAAACGACTCACCTTGCTTCACCTTCCGCCCCACGGCCGGCAGCTCAATGAACACCACATCACCCAGCGCGCCCTGCGCATAATCGGTGATGCCCATGGTTGCGACATCGCCTTCAAGCGAAAGCCATTCATGTTGCTCGGTATATTTAAGGTTTGCGGGAACGTTAGCCATATTTTTTCCTTTCTTACTTAAAGCCCTCTCCCTTCTAGGGAGAGGGTTGGGTGAGGGTTTAGCTTGTTGCACCGCCCCTCACCCTATCCCTCTCCCCTGAGGGGAGAGGGGAAAGTGCGGATGATTTGGTTTTGGGGGTGAGGAAAGCAAGCGGGGTGATTTCGCCTGCGATTTTTTTGCCGCGCACTTCAATCGCCACCGGCTTTCCTTCCCGGGCATGGCTGGCAGCGACATAGCCCTGGCCGATGGCCATTTTAAGCGTGGGCGAAAAGCCGCCGCTGGTGAGCGTGCCGATTATGTCTTCTCCGGAATAAATGGTTGCACCTTCGCGGGCGATGCCAGGCTCGGTGAGTTTGATGCCGACGCGCTTTCTTGCGGGAGCGCCCCCGATACTTGTCTCGCCAATAAAGCCGCTATGTCCCTTGCTCATCACCCAGCCGAGGCTAGCTTCGATCGGCGTCGTTGCTTCATCAAGATCATGGCCATAGAGTGGATAGCCCATCTCCATGCGCAGCGAATCGCGCGCAGCGAGGCCAATCGGCTTTACTTCGCCATGCGTAAGCAGCGCACGCCACAGCGCGGAAGCCTGACTCGCTGGAATGCTGATTTCAAATCCGTCTTCGCCCGTATAGCCAAGGCGGCTGATGATCACGGGCGTGCTCTTCCAGCTTGATTCCTTCATGGTCATGTAGGGCATGGCGCGGAGGCCAATATCTGCCATCTCGCGCACAAGCACCTCTTCGGCCTTCGGGCCCTGCAGCGCGATCAGCGCCTGCTCGCTCAAAAATTCAAAACTCACACCCGCCGGTAGCTGCTTTTTAAACCACGCAATATCCACGTCTTTGCGGCCAGCATTGAACACGACAAAAAAACTGTCATCGCCACCACGGGTGATGATGAGGTCATCAATAATGCCGCCCTTGTCATTCGTCAGCACCGTGTATTTCGCGCGGCTATGCGGCGTTTTAAGAAAAGATGACGGCGTGATGCGCCCTAAAAATTCAGCGGCGCCCGCACCCCTCACCCAAGCCTGCCCCATATGCGACACATCAAATGCGCCCGCATGCTCGCGTGTCCATTCATGTTCTTTTATCACGCCGAGCGCATACTGAATCGGCATATCATAGCCGGCAAACGGGCACATTTTAGCGCCAAGCGCCAGATGTTCTGCGTGAAGCGGGGTTTTAAGGTTCATGCTTGCCTTACCTATTTGATCGCCGACATTAATACAGCTTATCTGCAGACGCAAGCCGCGTAAAGATGGACTCGCGAGTTTGATAAATGCGAAGCATATTTCTGCGCGGCCGGGAAGAGCAATTTTCAAATAAAAATGAGATATGCTCAGCGAAAAATGTTTCACGTGAAACATTTTGCTAAGCGGCGCAAGCCATCCGAAGCTCTGAAAGAGCGTAGGATGGTGCCCAGGAAAGGACTCGAACCTTCACACCTCGCGGCGCTAGCACCTGAAGCTAGTGCGTCTACCAATTCCGCCACCTGGGCACATTTAACACTTTAGTTGCCCCACTACGCTCCTTCCGAAGCTTCGAGGGGCACTCCTTCGCCGAGAGTACCGGCATTCGTTTGTCTTACGCTTGATGGCGTAAGCCACCCGAAGCCGTAGGCGAAGGGTGGTGGAGGAGGCAGGATTTGAACCTGCGAACGCTTGCGCGGGCAGATTTACAGTCTGCTGCCATTGACCACTCGGCCACTCCTCCGCCCTACGCTCTTCGAGCTTCGGGCGGCTTACGCCGCACGGAGCTCATTAGAGCTAGGAGCGTCCTCCGTAGCTTTAGCGTAGGAGGACTGCTTTCTTTAAGGCTCCTTGAGGTAGTGGACGGCTTGCGCAAAGTCAAGGTTGATATTGCCTGCCTCGCGCCTTAGTGTGTGTTTCATGTATTCGCTTTTACTTTTGCTTATCACAATCCTCCAGCTGGGTGCTGTTGGCGTCAGCTATCTTGCTGGAGAGGCTCAATTATTTTACAATCTGGCCGTCTATGGCTCGCCTTTTTATTCGGTAATGACATTATTTCGGCAGAGCGCCTCGGTTTTCGATCAGCACCCTCTTTATCTGGTCATGTTTATCTATCACCTGACGAAATATTTTCTGTTTTACCTGGCGCAGCGCAAGGAGCAGATGAACGGCATGCTGATTACCGCCGTTATTTTCGAGGCGGCGTATCTCCTGGTCAGCGCTTACTATTCGAATTAGCGCAGCGCCTCTTTATAGCGATCTTTGTAGAACCACAGCGCGGTAAGCGAAGCGACGTTGCACGCCATCACATACCAGGCGATGGACGTATCGTCGCCGGTGGTGGCAATCAGCCATTCGCACACCAGCGGCGCCGAGCCACCGAAAATGGCCGCAGACATGTTGTAGGAAATCGCCATGCCGGAAAAGCGCACCGAGGTGGGAAACAGCTCCACCAGCATCGCCGCCACCGGCCCCATATACACGCCCAAAATCAGGCAGAACAGGAACTGGGAAATAGCTAGCGTCGTCACATCCTGACCGGGCGTAAAGACGGCGAACAGCCAATGCACCGAAAGCAGCATGGCCAGCGCGGCGCCCATCATGATCTTGCGGCGGCCGATCTTATCCGACGCCCAGGCGGAAATCGGGATCATGATCAGCATGGCGATCATGTTAAGAAAGCTGATCTCGAGGGCTTCCTCCGCGCTGGTGCCGAGGTGTTTTTTCATGAAGGTGATAAAGAAAATGGTGGTGAGGTAAAACGGCATGGTGACGGTAATGTACGCCCCCAGCCCCTGCAGCATTTCCCATGGGTGTTTTTTGAACGCCTCGCGCACCGGCGTGGGCGAAAGGGTGTTTTCTTTTTTGGCCTCTTCATAGACCGGGCTTTCATCGCAGTGGTGGCGGATGTAAAACCCGACAAACCCGATCACGATGCCGAGAATAAACGGAATACGCCACCAGAATTCTTCAAAGGCCTGCTCGCCGAAATACCACATGAAGCCACGCACGACGACGATGCCCAGCATGAACCCGAGCATCAGCGAGACGAGCGACGCGGAGCCGGCCAGACCGCGCCTGTTTGCAGGCGCATGTTCCACAATATAGGTAATCGAGCCGGAAAATTCGCCGCCGAGCGAAATGCCCTGCAGCAGACGAATGATGGTAAGTGCAATTGGGGCGAGAATGCCAATCTGTTCATAGGTCGGCAGCACGCCGATCAGGCCGGTGGGGATCGCCATCATCAAAATGGCGATGACCATCGCAAACTTGCGGCCATATTTATCGCCGAGCCAGCCGAAAAACACCGCGCCAAGCGGGCGCACGAGGAATCCGGCGGCAAACACACTGAACGTGAGCAGCAGCTGCGCCGCGCCTTCGCTTTCGGGAAAGAATTTTTTAGAAAGCAGCCACGCAAGCTGGCCATAGAGCGCGTAATCATACCACTCCAGCCCATTACCAATCATGCCCGAGACGACGACTTTTTTCATACCCAAAACTCCCTCTCCCTCTCAGGGAGAGGGTTGGGGTGAGGGTTATTTGAACCCCCCTCACCCTAGCCCTCTCCCCGTTGGGGAGAGGGGATTGATTGATTGACCATCCCCTTTAGCATCACCTTGACCTCGGGTGCAAGGCGTAAACAGTTAATATGGTGCAGCGCACTATAAAGTGCGTAAAGCGCCATCAGGTTCGCGGCATTCGGATGCAGCGCGCGGATTTTGAGATAGGCACCGACTGCGCCCTCTTCTTCCAGCTGCGCAGGCGTATGGATGCCCACCGCTTTAAGCCAGCCTTCCATGGCGGGGCCGATGTTGAGGAGAGATTGGAGATTGTCGTCGCGAGGCCGAAGGCCGTGGCGATCCAGATTCTTTTTTCTGGATTGCTTCGTCACTGGCGTTCCTCGCAATGACGACTTAATTCCCCAGCCACACCTTCTCGCCCTTCTTCCTTTCAGAATCGCTTTTCAGCTGGCCGCAGGCAGCGAAGATATCCTGCCCGCGCGTGGCGCGTATCGGCGAGGAAAAGCCTGCATCGTTCACGATTTTTGCAAAAGCGTGCTGCCGGTTGCGGCTGGAGGTTTCGTATTTCGCGCCCGGCCATGGGTTCCACGGGATCAAATTCACTTTCGCGTGAATGCCCCTCAAGAGCCGCACCAGCTCGCGCGCGTCGGCGTCGGTGTCATTCACGCCTTTCAGCATCACATATTCAAAGGTGATGCGCCGCGTGTTGCTCGCTGCCGGATATTCGCGGCAGGCCTGCAGGAGTTCTTTGATCGGGTATTTTTTATTCAGCGGCACCAGCTCGTCGCGAAGCTCATCACGCACCGCATGCAGCGAAATCGCAAGGTTCACCTCCAGCTCCTCGCCGCATTTTTTAATCATCGGCACAACGCCGGATGTCGATAGCGTAATGCGCCGCTTGGAAATGGCAATGCCTTCGCCATCCATGATGATCTTCAGCGCCTTTGCCACCTGTTCATAGTTGTAGAGCGGCTCGCCCATGCCCATCATCACGATATTGGTAAAGAGGCAGTCTTCGCGTTTTTTGCTCCACTCACCCAGCCCATCGCGGGCGATGAGCACCTGGCTGATGATTTCGCGCGCGGTTAAGTTGCGCACCAGCTTCATCGTGCCGGTGTGACAGAAGCTGCAGGACAGCGTACAGCCCACCTGCGATGAGACACACAGCGCACCGCGATCTTCTTCGGGTATGAACACCGTTTCGATTTTGTTTTTGTCCTCAAATTCCAGCAGCCATTTGCGGGTGCCATCGAAGGAGGTGAGGTTTTTATCAATCCCCGGGCGCGAGAGGTCAAAATGCTCGGCGAGTTTGGCTTGCCCCGCTTTGTTGATGCTGGTCATTTGCGCGAAATCGGTCGCGCCTTTCACATACATCCATTGCCAGATCTGTTTCGCGCGAAACGGCTCAAAGCCATGCTCTGCCAGTTTCTGCGCCAGCTCCTCGCGCGTCAGGCCAATCAGATGGGTTTTGCTGTTGGTCATGGTGCCATCCTGTAGCCACCGCTGGCAGCTTCGATCCAGTCGCCGCCGCCAATCTCGCCGAGCTTGCCGCGCAGGCGGTAAATATGGGTTTCCAGCGTGTGAGTATTGAGCTCCGCCTCAATGCCCCAGACCTGCTGCAGCAGATCCTCGCGGCTGATGGTGCTGCGGCCTGCCTTCAGCAGCGCCTCAAGGAGTCTTGCTTCCTTGTCCGTCAGGCTCACTTCTGCGCCGGATGCTGGCGTGGCAATCTGTTTCAGGCGCGCATCAAACACCGCGCCGCCAGGCAGTGTGTAGGCCTCCTTGGTGCTTTGCTGCATGAGACGAATGCTGCGCAGCAGCTCGGCCAGCTTCACCGGCGGGGAAATGGTGAGGGTGCGGCTATCGGCGTGATACTCTGCCGGCTCATCCGTCACGGTGATGAGCGGCTGGGCTTTGACCGCTTCATCAAGGCTAAAGGCGCATTCACAAGGCACTGCGAGCTCGCGCACCAGCTGCTCTGCAAGCGCTCTGGCAAAAAGCTGGTTCTGGCTTGCCACCACGATCATAGGCCACTTTTCTCTAGGTTTTCTGCGCCTGCTCTAGTATAAAACCGGCCATGTTGCAAGGCTTTGATCATATTGTGCGCGTGGGGCGCGCGGTGGATGCGCTCCGGCGTGGCGGCGGCGTGATCGTTTTACGTGCAGGCGCCCACCAGCTACTGCTGCCAGCGGAATTTTTAGGCAGCGCGCCAGAAAGCGCCCGGCATGATAACGCCCAGCTGCTGATCACCGCGGCGCGCGCGAATAGCCTGGGGCTTAAGGGGCATGAAGGCGCGGTGATGTTTCCTGTGGGGGCGATGAGCCATGCCGAAATCATGGCACTCGCAGACCCCACGCTGGCGCAGCACCCGCCGCACGGCCTTACGCCGCAGCCCGGCGATGCACTCCTTATCCAGCTGGTGAAATATGCCTCGCTGCTACCCGCTGCGCTGCTTTATGAGGGCGCGCCGGGAGCTGATTGGCCGGTGCTGGATTACGACGACCTGCAGCGCTATGCCAGCTCGCCGCTACCGCCCATCATTGAAACGGCAAGCGCGCAGCTTCCCATTGCTGGAGCCGAGCAGGCTCATATTCGAAGCTTTCGCGCACTGCACGCCACCAGCACGCATCTGCTGCTCACCATCGGTGATCCGAAATCCGTGCGCGCGCCGCTGGCGCGTGTGCATTCCAGCTGCATTACCGGCGATATTCTGGGCAGCCTGCGCTGCGATTGCGGCGACCAGCTGCACATGGCGCTCGACGCCATCAAACAGGAAGGCGCCGGGCTTTTGCTTTACCTGCATCAGGAAGGCCGCGGGATTGGCATCACCAATAAAATCCGCGCCTACAAGCTTCAGGAAATGGGCGTGGATACCTACACCGCGAACCAGCTGCTGGGCTATGAGGATGATGAGCGGGATTTTTCCATCGCCGCCGCCATGCTGCGCCATGTTGGCATGGATACGATCCGGCTGCTAACCAACAATCCCAGCAAGCTGGGGCTGCTGGCGCGCTGTGGCATCACGGTCAGTGAGCGCGTGCCGCTGATTGCCGCCTCAGGCGCACACAACCATCACTACATTGAAGCGAAAAGCAAAAAAGCCGGGCATTTATTCAAAGAAAGTACTCGCTGATGTCAGACCGTACATTTTATGGCTGGGTAGCCATTTTATCAACCGTAGTTATGCTGCCAATTTTCTATTTACTTCTCGAACGTCATGTTGTCAGCGATGATCATATACTGCGCGGACTTTTGTTAAATGAATTCTCTACGCAGTTCTGGTCCGGTGACTTTTATCCTAGGTGGCTCAGTGAAGTAAATTCCGGTCTTGGTAGTCCAGTACTTCTGTTGCAACCGATAATCTTTTATCTACCTGCTGTATTTTTAGAGCCGCTTTCAGTATGGGATCCTCAAGGCGTATTTAGACTAAATCTTTTATTCATACTATTTCTACTTCTTGGGGGAATATCCTGTCATCTCTGGCTAAAGGAGCACTTTGATTCTTCATTGGCAAAAAAGGGGGCTCTTTTATTTGTATGCTACCCAACTCTCTACCCATTCCTTTATGTGAGCACAATGCTGCCGACTATTTTCGCAACGATGGTTTTGCCACTAGTCTTTTTCTTTTGTGACAAAATCTCTGCTGGAAGCAAAAGCTATTTCTACGCCCTGAGCTTTACCTTAGCTGTACTGATGATGGGTAGCTCGCCAAGTTCTGCTATAGCACTGCCCATGATATTTGCCTATGCTTTGATGCTATCTAGAAAAAATCCGAAATCATTTATTAAGATTTCTTTCGGTATTTTAATAGCACTTTGCATATCCGCTTACTATTGGGTCCCGCTAATCGAGAATAGTCAGTATATCGCATTGAATATCTTTAAAAATTGGATTGATCAAAGGCTTATTTTCCCTTTTGTCTTTTTAGAGGAAAGGCGGGGGGGTTTGCTGTTTACCGACTATTTATATCTAGCTTCGTATTTATACTAGCGCTAATCCCCATACTACTAGCTATCGCGTACTATCTTAATTCTAGAAAATCTGCAGAAGCTCACTGCCCCTTGCATAGTAACAGCATTCTCATCTTTCATGTGGTGGTGGCTACCATATCATGTGTAATGGTTTCGCCTTTGGGATCTTTACTTTGGAATCAATTTGAGGTGCTTCAATATTTCCAAACCACCATGAGATTTGTCTATCCTGCATTACCTTCATGCATCTATTTAATTTTATATTCCATGAATATTTTGAAAAGCTTATATGGTTTCTTCATATTATCGATAATTTCGGCGACTCTGTTGTTTTTGTACACTGCGAATTTTGTTTACAGTAAAAACTTGTCACCATTTTTTGTGTTGGCCTATGATCATAAGCTCCTTCCACATCCATCGCACCAAACTGTATGGATGAGAAACTCAGGTATTCGAAATCCTCTAGCTCCAGGGGATTTCTTTATTAACTTTCCTGAATACAAAGTTGCCAATGGAGAAGTGCGCTCTGTTAATGTCGAATATTTTGATGACAAAATCGCCCTAACCGCCGACGTTATCTCTGATAAAGCTATCATTATGTTAAAAAGATATTATTATCCCGGGTGGATCATTAGTATAAATCCCCCCAATCAAACCGCAGAAATAATCGAAAAAAAGGGGCTTTTATCAGTCGTTTTACCGAGTGGTCAAAACCACATAGACTTAGTTCATACATATTATCCCGGGGGAAAAGCTGCTAATTTAATCTCGTTATTTGGTTTAATGCTTCTGCTTTCTAATTACTTTTTTGAAAAGAGAATTTTCATCGGAAAGGCTTTGACGAAATATCTTAACTGAATACGTCTGTAGGGCAATGATGCTTTTTCGGTCAGTGAGCGCGTGCCGCTGATTGCCGCCTCAGGCGCACACAACCATCACTACATTGAAGCGAAAAGCAAAAAAGCCGGGCATTTATTTTAGGCGTCGTGGTCTAGCCGCGTTTTTCGAGAATTTTCAGCAGCTGTTTTTTATCGTCCACAGATGGTTTGGGTGCGTCTGACCAGGCGCAGCCGTCTTTTTTCCAAAGGCCGCTGGTGCTATCGAGATTCACCTCTTTCCATTTACTATGGCCTTTTTCCTGAAGGTACGGCAGTTTTTCGCGCAGCGCTCTGGCAAATTCGCCCAGCTGTTTACACCGGGCTTTATTGCCCGAGACATCAAAGCTTACCAGCACCGCCTGCACCGCCACGGTGGGCACTGGCTCGCTGATAAAGCTGTAGTCGGCGCTGGTCAGTGTTGCGGGTCGGTATTCTTCGAGCAGCCGGGGCTGGTTCAGCGGCAGGAAATGCACGCCGCTGAGCAGGCCTGCAAATTTTTCATGATCCGGCTTTGAAAGATCTTCAAGGTTCTTAAACAGCCGCACTGGCTTACCGCCCACGAACACCACCGCATCAAGCTCGCCCCTGAGCACCGCCACCACCCCTTCTGCTGGCGGTATTTTTCTCATTTCCGCTGGCTCCACCGCGCTGATCGCAAACAGATTGATGGCGGTGAGCATGTTGCCGCTGCCTTCTTCCCCGATGGCTACTTTTTTATCTTTCAGCTCTGCGAGCGTCTGGTAATCGCGCCGCGCCAGCACGTGGATCTCTTCATTATAAAATGGAAACACCATGCGCAGGCGGCTTGCCATTTTGCTGGATTCCGGGTTTTGCGAGCGCGCAAGAAACCCCAGCACATCGGACTGCACAATACCCAGCGCCGCGTTTTCATTGCTGTTCATGCGTTTGATGTTATCGATGGAACCTTCGGATGATTTAATCACCAGATCTGCTTTTTCATCCGCCAGTGCCTGGGCGATATCTTTGCCGAAAGCGTAGTAAGTGCCGGTTTTTGGGCCTGTTACAATGGCAATGGGCTCATCCGCCAGCACACCAGCTGGCCATGCAAGCACCGCCAGTAAGGCAAGCCCGAAGCGCGTCATGATCCACTCTACAAGTGTTAGTATTTATTAACAATGGAGAGTAGTTCTTTCCCGTCTTCCTTGTCAAGGCTGGTGACAGTGCGGATGTCCGTGGCGGTCTTGTTCTGGGTGGGGATTCTGGCCATCTGGCCGATAATCGCCTGATTGCCTTCTTCGATCACAATCGTGTCCGAGCTCTTGGCTGGGGCGGCTGGGGTGGGTTCAACACTTTGTGCCTGCTCGATGGCGGTTTTCATCTCTGTCATCGGCGCGGCCTGCTCAATCTGCTGCGGAGCGGACGAAACCTTGCTGATGGCCAGCGCCAGCAGCGACACACCAGCAACCAGCAGCAGCAACGGGCGTCTATCCGGCGCGCCGTCACGCAGCGCCGGTGGTCGGTGCACCTTCGGCCGCGACAGGGGTAAAGTCATGATGGCTTGGCTGGACATAACGCAAGGGATAGTAGCCAGCTTCCGGCATTTACGCAACATAATGATAAAAAAACCAAGTCTTGTGCGGTGGTTTTTTGTCAGGCGTTGCGAAATTGCACAGAATACTTTAGAGACGTGGCCATGTCTTCTTCCCTTGATACACTGGCCAGCGCACTTGCCAAGGCCAAACGCTGCGGCGCCACGGCCTGTGACGCAGTGCTGTTTGAAAGCACGGATATCAGCCATGCCTGCCGCCTTGGAAAGCCGGAAGACCTTGAGCGCTCGGAAAGCCGCGCGCTGGGGCTGCGTGCGTTTGTGGGCTCTCAGCAGGCCATCGTCTCCACCACGGATCTTTCTGAGCAGGCACTGAGCGAAGCAGCCGAGCGCGCGGTGGCCATGGCAAAGCTCGCCCCACCTGATCCGGATGCGGCGCTGGCTGAGCCTGAACTTTATGTCAAACACCTGCCTGAGCTTGATCTTTTTGATTCGGCTGAGCCGCCAACTTCATGGCTGACGGAACGCTGCAAAGAAGCGGAAGATGCGGCGCTTGCCGTTCGCGGCGTGATGAATTCGGAAGGCGCGCAGGCACATTACGGCGCAAGCCGTATCAGCCTTGCCATCGCCGGGCGCAGTGATCTCGATTTTGCGCAAAGCTACGCGTCGAGCCATGTATCGGTGTCGGTTTCTGTACTGGCGGGCAGCGGCACGCAGATGGAGCGTGATTATGATTATTCCTCCGTGCGCCACCGCAGCGACCTTGCGCCCGCACACCTGATTGGCGAGCAGGCAGGCAGCCGCGCCGTCAGGCGGCTGGGTGCGCGCAAGGTGAGCAGCTGCGAGGTGCCGGTGGTGTTTGATCCGCGTGTGGGCAAACAGCTGGTGGGCATTCTTGCCAGTGCGGCGTCAGGAGCTTCGGTCGCGCGCGGCGCCAGTTTTTTATCGCAGCAGCTGGGCAAGCAGATTGCGGCAGCGAACATATCGGTGGTCGATAATCCGCATCTTCGCCGCGGCCTTGGCTCCAAACCGTTTGATGGCGAAGCGGTGGGCGGAAAAAAATTGCATCTGGTGGAGCGCGGCGTGCTGAAAAGCTGGCTGCTGGATGTTAGGAGCGCGCGAAAGCTCGGCATGGCCACCACGGGTCACGCCTCGCGCTCGGTGGCCTCCGCCCCCTCGCCCTCTTCCACGAATCTCTATCTTGAGAATGGCACGGTGTCGCCGCAGGCGATGATCGGCGATATTCAAAGCGGCCTTTATCTCACAGAAACGTTCGGCATGGGGGTGAACCTGATTACGGGTGATTACAGCCAGGGTGCAGCCGGTTTCTGGATTGAAAAAGGCGAGATTGCCTATCCGGTTTCAGAGATTACCATTGCCGGGCGCCTGCAGGATATGATCCATGGGCTGGTGCCGGCAAACGATCTTGCGTTTCGTTATGCCACCAATGCCCCCACCCTTTTCATCCCCCGCATGACGGTGGCCGGCGCATGACACAGCCCGCCAAAAGCCTCCCGCTGATCCGCCGCCTGCTGAAAGAACATCTGCGCCCTTACCGCGCCAAGGTGCTGTTTGCAATGCTGTGCATGCTGATCGTGGCGGCCGCAACCGCCACCAACGCATGGATGATGCAGCCGGCGCTGGATCATATTTTCATTCAAAAAGACCGTGACATGCTGCTCATTATCCCGCTGGCGGTGTTTTGTGTCGGGCTGGTTGGGGCAACCGCGAATTACGGCAACCTTGTCACCATGCGCTTTGTTGGGCAGCGCCTGGTGGCCGATATCCAGAAGCGCCTCTTTTCCCACCTCATGCGCGCTGATCTGAGCCTCTTTCACCACGAATCGGCCGGGCGGCTGATTTCGCGCTTCACCAGCGACATCAACCTGATGCGCGCCGCGTTTACCACCGCACTCACCTCGCTGGTGAAAGAAAGCGTATCGCTGGTGTTTCTGGTAGGGGTGATGCTGTATCAGAACGCCACGCTGGCACTGGTGGCGATGCCGGTGTTTCTGGTTGCCATCCTGCCGGTGATGCGCCTTGGCAAAAGCCTTCGCAAGATTTCGGACAAAACACAAAACGAGCTGGGCGAATTCACCGCCACGCTGGAAGAAATTTTTTCCGGCGTGCGCACGGTCAAATCCTATAACCGCGAGGCGTTTGAAATCCAGCGCGCGGGCAGCATCATCGAATCGCTGTTTTCACTGTATTACAAAGCCGCACGGCGCGGCGCGTTTTCTACCCCGATGATGGAGTGCTTAAGCGGTGCCTCCATTGCGCTGGTCATCTGGTATGGTGGCCGGCAGGTGATGGATGGCGCGATCACCCCGGGGGCTTTTTTCTCGTTCATTGCCGCGTTTCTGATGGCGTACCGGCCGGTGCGCGCCATGACCGGCCTTAATAGCGTGATGCAGGAAGGCCTCGCTGCGGCGAACCGTCTGTTTACGGTGCTGGATACACCGCCCGCCATCTTTGATGGAAAGCATGCCGCGCCGCTTTCGGTGAAGGGCGGCGAGATCCGTTTTGACCATGTGTCGTTCACTTATAGCGGCGGCCACGGGGTGCATGAGGTGAGCCTGCATGTTCCGGCGGGCAAAATGGTGGCGCTGGTGGGGCTTTCGGGCGGCGGCAAATCCACCCTCGTGAACCTGCTGCTGCGTTTTTATGAGGTACAGGCCGGGCGCATCACCATCGACGGGCAGGATCTGCGCGATATCACACTTTCCAGCCTGCGCGAGGCGATCGCACTGGTGCCGCAGGAATCCATGCTGTTTGATGATACGGTGCGCGCCAACATCGCTTATGGCCGTGAAGGCGCCAGTGAAGAAGAGATCATCATGGCCGCCAAACATGCCGCAGCACATGACTTCATCCTGAGCCTGCCCAAGGGCTACGATACGATGGTCGGCTCGCATGGCGTTCGCCTTTCCGGCGGCCAGCGCCAGCGCCTCGCCATGGCGCGGGCGATTCTCAAAAATGCGCCGATCCTGCTGCTGGATGAAGCCACCTCATCGCTTGATAACGAATCCGAGCGCGCCATTCAGCAGGCGCTTTCCGGATTGATGAAAGGCCGCACCACGCTGGTGATCGCACACCGCCTGTCGACAGTGGTGCATGCGGATCTGATTTATGTGATGGAGCATGGCCGCATCCTCGAGCACGGCACCCACGAAGCACTGCTTGCCCAAAAAGGTAAATACCACCAGCTTTACGGCCAGCACTTAAGCGGCCAGGCCGCGAGCGTCTGATGCGCCTGGATAAACGCCTTGTCAAACACCCCGCGACCCAGGCATGCCTTGCCTGGCTGTTTGCCGGCTATATTCGTTTCGTCTACGCTACGAGCAGAAAAAAATTCATCTATCATAATCTCGCTGCACCTTATATGCGCGGCGAGCGCAATGCGATTTTTGCATTCTGGCATGGGCGCATGATGCTCTGCCCCACGATCTGCCCGCCGGGGCGCGCCATGCATGTGCTCATTTCAGACCACCGCGATGGCCGTCTCATTTCCTCGGTCATCAAACATTTCGATCAGGACACGATTGTTGGCTCTTCCAGCAAAGGCGGGTTTGAAGCGGTGAAGGTGATCCTGCGCGCCATCAAAGCCGGCGACAATATCTCCATCACGCCCGATGGCCCGCGCGGGCCCTTTCAGCAGGCGGCGATGGGGGTGGTCACCATTGCGCGGCTTTCCAAAAAACCGGTGCTGCCGGTGACGTTTTATTCCGACCACGCGAAGCGCCTGAAAAGCTGGGATCGCTTCATGCTGGCACTGCCTTTTGGCCGCATTGCCTTTTGCGTCGGCGAGCCCATTATGGTAGAAGGCGAGGATGATGAAGCCTCGCGCCTTCGCATTGAGCGCGCGATGAACGAACTGGTGGATCAGGCTGATGGCGTCTTTAGCGCTTAGCACTTACCGTATCGCAACCGATCTTGCCGAGCCGCTGCTTTCGCCGTGGCTGTGGCTGCGCCTGCGTCGCGGTAAAGAAGACCCCGCCCGCCTCCGCGAGCGTTATGGCTATGCGTCGCTGGCGCGCCCCGAGGGTACGCTGGTGTGGGTGCATGCCGCCAGTGTCGGCGAGGCAAATTCTGTGCTGCGCTTGCTGGCGCTGCTGCGCGAGCAGCTGCCGGGCGCGTCTGTGCTGATGACGACCGGCACCGTCAGTTCTGCAGAGCTGATGAAACACCGCCTGCCTGCCGGGGTGATGCACCAATACGCCCCGCTCGACACCCCCTCCATCACCGCGCGCTTCATTCGCCACTGGAAGCCGCAGGCTGCTTTTGTCGTGGAGTCCGAGCTCTGGCCGAACCTGATTTGCACCGCCGATCGTTATGGCTGCTTTCTGGGCATTCTCAACGGGCGCATGTCCGAGCGGTCGTTTCGGTCATGGAATAAAAAACCGGATATGGCGCGCACGCTCATGCGCTGCTTCAATGTTGTCTTTGCAGGCAGCAAAGCCGATGCCGAGCGCTACCGGCTGCTGGGCGCCAAACGCGTGCTCGAGCTGGGCAACCTGAAATATGACGCCCCGGAGCTTGGCTGCGACGAAGCCGAGCTGGCCTCGCTTCGCGCGCAGATCGGCGCGCGGCCGGTCTGGCTTGCCGCCAGCACGCACCCCGGCGAAGAAGAACATGTCGCAAAAGCGCACCAGCTGCTGGCCGCCACCAGGCGGGATCTGCTCACCATCATCGTCCCGCGCCACGCACCGCGCGGCGATGAGCTTACGACAATGCTCAGGCAGTATGGCAAGGTAGCGCAGCGCTCGAAAAAACAGCCGCTGCAAACGGATACAAATTTTTATCTCGCCGATACGATGGGCGAGCTTGGCCTGTTTTACCGCCTCTGCGAGCTGGTGTTCATGGGCGGTTCGCTGGTTCGCCATGGCGGGCAGAACCCGCTGGAACCCGCACGGTTTTCCTGCGCGCTGATCAGCGGCAGTCATGTGCATAATTTTGCGGACATGTATCAGCAGCTTTCAGAAAAAAAAGCCTGCCAGATTATCCGCTCCGGCAGCGAGCTTGCTGCCTGCGTGGATGGTTTGCTGCGCGATAGCGGCAGGCGCATGCAGATGGGGCGCATCGCCCGGGCATATGTCGAAGATCATGGCGGCGCCGCTGAGGCGCATCTGGCGCGGCTTCTGCCGGTGCTGGGGGTGCTGGGGTCATGATGCTGCGCACCCCGGATTTCTGGCAGGAACGCGGCGCAGCGGCCTATGCTCTGTTGCCGCTTTCACTGGTATATGATGCGCTGCGGCGCCTTCGCATCCGGCGCGCAAAGCCCTACCGCGCGCCGGTACCGGTGCTGTGCATCGGCGGGCTGACTGCTGGCGGCGCGGGCAAAACACCGCTGGCGCTTCTGATTGGCGAGCAGATGAAGCAGCAGGGCAAAAAAGCCTTCTTCCTCAGCCGGGGTTATGGCGGCCGCCTCAAAGAGCCGACGCGTGTTGACCCCAGCCTTCATCACGCGTCAGACGTTGGCGATGAGCCGCTGATGCTGGCAGCGGTGCTACCCACCATCATTGCAGCGGATCGCGCGCGCGGGGCGCAGCTTGCGGTATCGCAAGGCGCAGAGCTGATCATCATGGATGACGGGCTGCATAACCCCACCATTTACAAAGACCACACCATTGCCGTCATTGATGGCAGCGTTGGTTTTGGTAATGGCTTTTTGCTGCCTGCCGGGCCGCTTCGTGCCCCTGCGGAAGAAATTCTTGCCAAGGTGAGCGCTGTCGTGGTCGTCAACCCTACTGATTCTTTCTCTTTCCCTAGTACCGAGTACACATCACCAAGCACCGTCTTCACCGCCATCAGCCAGCCGCTGAATGCTGAATTTGTACGCGGTAAGCGCTGGGTGGCGTTCTGTGGCATTGCCTACCCACACAAATTCTTCACCACATTGCATAATCTCGGCGGCCATATCATGGCAACACGCGCCTTTGCCGACCACCACCCTTATACGCCCGAAGAAGTGGCGGGGCTTTTGCGCATGGCGGCCGCGCATGGCGCGGGGCTGATTACCACCGCGAAAGATGCCGTGCGCCTACCGGAAAATCAACGCGAGGGCATTTCGGTGCTTTCCATCGCGCTGACGATTGACAATGAGGCGCGCCTGAGCGAGTGGTTGTCGCAGTTATGAACATCAAACATTTCACCGAAGCCCTGCTGCTGAAATGGGTTTTTAGCGCCTTTCGCACCATGCCGCTGGATCTGGCATCCTTTACCGGCGGCATGATCGCGCGCGCCATTGGCCCTTTTTTATCGGCACACCAAACAGCGAAGAAAAACCTGAAACTCGCCTATCCGAACCTGACCCGTGACGAACAATATACATTTCTTTCGGCAATGTGGGATAATCTTGGCCGCACTGCCGCCGAAATGCCGCATTTGCCTAATGATCTGTTTTCACGCGTAGAAATGAGTGGGTTGGAGCACATCCCAAAGGATGGCAAACCTGTGCTTTTTTTTTCGGCGCATCTGGCTAACTGGGAGCTGAACGCGCCGATGGCATTCAGGCATGGGGTGAATCTGGCGGTGATTTATCGCCACGCCAATAATCCTTATGTCGATGAGATGATTCGCTCACTTCGCGCCAGCCAGTGCAATGATCAGTTTGCCAAAGGCCCGAAGGGCGGCGCAGGTTTGATGCGCGCGCTGCGGGCGAAGCAGTCCATCGCCATGCTGATTGATCAGAAAATGAATGACGGCATCGCGCTGCCTTTTTTCGGCCATAACGCCATGACCGCCACCGCGATTGCCGAGCTTTCCCTGCGGTTTAACCTGCCGATTATTCCGGCGCATGTGGTGCGCACGAAAGGTGCGCATTTCAAAGGCTATGTCAGCCCGCCACTTGCATATGAAAAAACGGGCGATAAAGAAAAAGATGTGCGCACGATCATGCTCGCCATCAACCGCATTATTGAAGGCTGGATTCGCGAGCACCCCGAGCAATGGTTCTGGGTGCATAAGCGCTGGCCTAAAGAGGCGTGGGGCATTAAGTAATTATTATCCCCGCGAAAGCGGAGATCCTATGGTTGCAACAATCTCCCCATCCTTGAATACCAGCGTCAGATCACCTGCCTCGGCCGCACGAGCCGCAGAGCTGACCACCCTGCCCTGCCCATCCTTCACCAGCGCAAAACCGCGCTCCAGCACGCGCTGGTAGTTCAGCGCTTCCATCAGGCTATCGATGCTTGATAAGGTTTGGCTGCGCCTTTCCAAAGACCGCATGACGGCAAGACCGCTTCGCTGATGCAGATCGGAAATTTGTTTTGATACCGAAACGATTTCCTGTAACAACAGCCTTGGTTGAAGTCGGCTGGCGAGTAGATGAAGCGTATCCTGCTTGCGCTTGATGAGTTGTGGCAGCGCCAGCAGTAGACGCTCCGCCCAATCGTCGAGGCGCTGGGTTTTCTGCTCAAGCAGCGCCTGCGGCTTTGGCAGACCGCGCGATAATCCCTCAAGCTTGTCCGAAAGCCGGTGAAACCGCTGCTGCTGCCCCTGACTCATGCGTAGCTGCAGCTGCGCGAGCGTCATCATCAGCTCACTTCTTACCGGCACCGCCATCTCAGCAGCGGCGGTCGGCGTAGGCGCGCGGCGGTCAGAAGCATAATCAATCAACGTGGTGTCCGTTTCATGGCCAACGGCGGAAATGAGCGGAATCTGAGAATCCGCCGCTGCACGCACCACGATCTCTTCGTTAAATGCCCATAAATCCTCGATCGAACCACCGCCGCGCGCGACGATAAGAAGATCTGGCTTAGGGATGGATGATTCATTTAGCGCATTAAAACCCGCAATTGCCTCTGCAACCTGCTCTGCCGCTCCGTCGCCCTGCACCGCCACCGGCCAGACGATGACATGCAGTGGAAAGCGGTCAGAAAGTCGGTGTAGTATATCGCGAATCACCGCGCCGGTGGGCGAGGTGATAACACCAATCACCTGCGGCAGGTAGGGCAGCTGCTTTTTGCGCTTCGGGTCAAACAGCCCTTCGCTCTCTAGCTGTTTTTTGCGTTTTTCGAGCAGCGCCATCAGCGCGCCGGCACCCGCCGGCTCCATGCGATCGACCACGATCTGGTATTTCGAGCGGCCGGGATAGGTCGTGACTTTGCCGGTCGCGATCACTTCCAGACCATCTTCGCACTTGAAATTCAACCGCGAGATATTGCCGCGCCAACACACGGCGTCGATTACCGCCTCGTCATCTTTCAGTGTGAAATAGGCATGACCCGAGCTATGGAGCTTAAAACCCGAAATTTCCCCGCGCAGCTGGATCAGCCCGAAATGATCTTCCACCGTGCGCTTAATCGCCTGCGATACTTCGCTGACGGTATAGATGGGCTGGTTGTGCTGTAGATCCATGTTGCGTAGGTTTTATAAGTTGCGTAGGTTTCGGACGTTAAGCATACGCAACCTGCGAAACCTACGCAACCTTCGAGACCTTATGTCACATTCCATTCTCATCATCGGCTCTGGCGGGCGCGAACATGCGCTATGCTGGCGGCTCAAACAATCCCCCAGCGTGGCGAGTGTCTTCTGCTCGCCCGGTAATGCGGGAATTGCAGAGGATGTATCCTGCGTCGCACTTGGCAGCTTCGATGAGATCACGGCGTTTTGCAAGAAAGAAGCTATTGCGCTGGTAGTGATCGGGCCAGAGCAGCCGCTGGTGGACGGACTTGCCGATCACCTTCGCGCCCGTGGGATCAACGTGTTCGGCCCTTCGGCCAAGGCCGCAAAGCTAGAGGCCTCTAAAGGCTTCATGAAGGAGCTTTGCCGCAAGTATCACATCCCCACCGCCGCTTACGGATTTTTTGATAATATTTCGGAAGCGAAACAATTCCTTGCTGGAAAATCCTATCCGCTGGTAGTGAAAGCGGATGGGCTTGCCGCTGGCAAAGGGGTGGTGATTGCACAGAGTGAGAAAGAAGCGCTCGCGGCGCTGGAGGATATGTTCTCCGGCAAAATCTCCGGCGGCTCGCAAGTGGTGATCGAAGAATTTCTGGAAGGCGAGGAGCTGAGCTTCTTTGCGCTGTGTGATGGCAAAGAGGCCGTTTATTTCGGCGCGGCGCAGGATCACAAGCGCGCCTATGACGGCGATAATGGCCCCAATACCGGCGGCATGGGCACCTACAGCCCGCTTCGCATGGCGGATGATGCACTCATTACTCAGGTCATGAGCGAGATTATCACCCCGACGCTGCATGGCATGAATGAAGAAGGCGCGCCATTTTCTGGCGTGCTCTTTGCTGGTTTAATGCTCACGAAAAGCGGTCCCAAACTCCTTGAATATAATGTGCGCTTCGGCGACCCTGAAACCCAGAGCCTGATGCGGCTTTATGAGGGGGATTTGTTTGAGCTGCTGAGAAGCTGCGCAGAAGGTAAGCTCGAAACACTGCCCGCGCAAAAAGATAAAGGACAACACGCCATCTGCGTCGTCATGGCCGCAAAAGGCTATCCTGGCGCGTATGATAAAGGCTCGGTGATTCGCGGGCTGGATAAGGCAGGGGCGCTTGCTGGCGTGAAGATTTTCCATGCCGGTACGGCGCGAAAGGACGGCAGCATCATCGCCACCGGCGGACGTGTACTGGGCGTCACGGCAGTTGCAGGCTCATTCAAAGAAGCGCAGGCGCTTGCTTACCGCGCAGTGGATATGATTGACTGGCCGGAAGGTTTCTGCCGCAGAGATATTGGTTTTAGGGCGCTGAGCTAGCTATTTTTTCCTTCTTCTTCCACCCGATATTTTTTCATCAGCGGAATCTGGCAGGCGGTGAAAAGCAGCGTGCAGGTGAACATGCCGAACACTTTAAAATTCACCCAGAAATCGGTCGAGAAATTCCGCCAGATAATTTCATTGAGCACCGCAAGAAAAATAAAATATAGCCCCCAGTTGCGCGAGAGTTTGTTCCAGCCGATTTCGGTGAGGCTGATCGCTTCGGCGAGCAGGTATTTCAGCATCGGTTTTTTGAAATACAGCCCGCCGAGCAGAATAGCAGCAAAGAGCAAATTCACGATGGTCGGCTTCATCTTGATGAATAGCTCATTATTGAGAATCAGCGTCATACCACCGAACACGGTGACCGCAATCGCCGAAACGAGCGGCATCACCGCGATTTTCTTCTCATAAGCGTAGGTGATGGCCAGCGATACGAGCGTAAAAACAATGAGAGCCGCAGTGGCTGTGAGTAAATCGGCCATACGGTAGGCAAGGAAAAACACCAGCAGCGGCCCCATATCCAGGGCAAATTTGAGCTTGGGATTCACAGTTTCAACGCTTTCTTAAGGTTTTTCATAGAGATTGTTGCCTTTAACCCGCGCTATGCTAGACTCGCGCGCACAAAAATAAAAGGACTAACGCATTGGAAACCTCGGTTTTAATCGTTGAAGACGAAGTCGCGATCGTCACCCTGCTGCGCTACAACCTCGAGCGCGAGGGTTTTCGCGTCTACTCCACCGGTGATGGCGAAGAAGCGATCACCATGGTGAAAGAATATAAGCCGGATGTGATTGTGCTGGACTGGATGCTGCCTTCGATGTCGGGCGTGGATGTGTGCAAACAGCTGCGCTGGAGCCCGGAAACCAAATCGATTCCCATCATCATGCTCTCGGCTCGCGGCGAAGAAGGTGACCGCATTCGCGGGCTGGATTCCGGCGCGGACGACTACCTCACAAAGCCATTTTCCCCAGCTGAGCTGATTGCGCGTATCCGTGCGATTTTCCGGCGCTTCCGCCCGGCGCTTTCAGAAAAAACACTGTCCTTTGCTGGCATCACCATGGATGTCTCCGGCCATAAAGTCACGCGCAACGGGCAGGATGTGCATCTAAGTCCGACCGAATTTTCGCTGCTGCGCTACCTGCTGGAACATCCAAACCGCGTGTTTTCGCGCGAGCAGCTGCTGGATGCGGTGTGGGGGCATGATATTTATGTGGAATTGCGTACGGTGGATGTGCATGTGCGCCGCCTGCGCAAAGGGCTTGATTATGATGGCAAGCAGCCCGATATGATCCGTACCGTGCGCTCAGCGGGCTATGCGCTGGAAGACAATCCCACTGGCGAAAAATTCGCCGATGATGACGGCAAATAAACCACCCTTATAAGTGCGGCCTATAGCGCGCGAGCTCTGCAAATGGCTCGTCTTCCATAAGCAGGCGCATCATCGCTATCTGAGGAAGCGTCGCTTTGCCCGCTTTTTTACTCAGCTGATCGTGTTGCTCCTGATTCATATCGGGATCAAAAAACATGCTGAAATCCATAATGGTTTTAAGCTGCCGCAGCTGCGGCGGCTCCATTTTCCAGCGCGACAATAGATGCGCGAATGCGGCGTCCAGTGTGATCGGCGCACCCTGAAGTAATGCCAGCAGCCTCACATAGCCCGAAGATGATTTGCCAAGCTTACCCTCGAGCTGGCTGAGCTTTTCCAGCGCTGCAAGCGATGATAGGCGAAAACCCAGCGCATGCGGGATGATGCACTGATCATGCATGATGCGAATGGCCTCAAATGGACTCGGAATCTCGAGTAGCCGCATCATTTGGTTGCGGATAAATTCAGGGTGATCCTTTTGCAGTAGTGCTGCGCATGCACTCAGCTTTTGAATGACCAGCGGATCAAACCGCCCCTCACCATGTGTCGATGCAAAACGCAAATAACGGATAATCTGGTTAGGAGAAATTTTAATCGACTCCGCAATCCTATCAAATCCCAGAACAAATTTTATTTCTTTGTTCAAGGCATCGTGAATGCCACCAAACTCATCCATGAGCAAACCGTCAGGAAAAAGCGCCAGAGAGTTCATCGTAAAATCTGATCTACCCATGTAATTTCTGACCCAATTTTTGAAATCATCGGCGGATTCAACATATTTCGCCTGCGGCAGCGAGCAGATATCGAATTCATCGCCACACACCTCGATTTTCGTGATCGGAAAATCCGGATGGCCGACGATCCAGCGAATGCTCAGCTGCTTGACGCGGCTTAAAATTTCACCCGCGGAAAGTGTTGTCGCAAGGTCAAAATCACGCGGCATTTTTCCCATCAGGCTATCGCGCACACAGCCGCCGACAAAGCAGTAAGGATCGCTGCCAAACAGCGCCGCCACGCGCTCAACCGAGGGGCGCGAAAGCCAGTCTGGGTTTAGCATCTGGGCTATCATAAACGACGCGCTAAAAGTTCATCCCTGCCCAAGCGATAGCCGCTTTCTTCCCAGAGCGCTTCCAGCCGCGCGAGCGTTTCGCCAACGGCCTTGCCTGGCGGCATGCCACATGCGAGCAAATCGCTGCCAGTCACTGGAAACTCAGGCACCTGCCAGCTGCGGGCAAAGCTCAGCATCGCAGCATAATCTTCTTCAGATCGAGCCCAGACAAGGGCGATCGCCTGCGCGGCCAGCTCGCTGCCGTAGCTGCGGATTAGTTTTTTCTGCGCGGCCTGCGTCATATCCGGCGTGATGACGGCCTGTAGCGCCTGAAGCTGCTGCATGTTTTTGCGCGTGCTGTTCGGGCATTTAAGCCGGTCTGCAAGTGCGCTTGCTGATGCTTCCGTCGGCGCGCAAGCAAGTAGCGCGGCAAGTTTGGTATCGGCCATGATGGCAATTCCCATCTTTGCGCCCAGAGCCTCGAGCCTTGCCAGCGCCTCGGTTCCCGTGACTTCAAAGCCCAGCACATAAGGCAGCACGCCACTCGCATACATGGCGGCCAGCGATGGGGCGCTGCTGCTCGCGGCCAGCAGCTTGGAAAGTTCCTGCCAGATGCGTTCGGCGGGTAGATTTTTCAACTGACTGGCCAGCTGCTTGCAGGCAGCAAGCGCGCCGGCGTCCAGCGGCTCTTTGCCATAATGGGCGTAGAAACGAAACAGGCGAAGGATGCGCAGGTAATCCTCGCGGATACGCGCCTCTGGCTCGCCAATAAACCGCACCACACCCGCTCGCGCGTCCGTTTCGCCGCCGAAATAATCAAATAGCTCACCTTCGGGGGAAAGGTATAAAGCGTTCATGGTGAAATCGCGCCGCTGCGCGTCTTCCTGCCAACTATCGGTGAAAGTGACCTCAGCGTGGCGGCCATCGGTTTTGATGTCTTTTCTGAGCGTGGTAATTTCAAAGGAGCGCTTTTCCACCACCACCGTCACCGTGCCATGCTCAAGCCCGGTGGGAATCGCGCGAAGGCCGTTTCTGATCGCCAGCGACATCACCTCGCCGGGATAGCGCGTGGTAGCGCCGTCTACCTCCAGAACGTCCCTACCTAGCAGGCTATCGCGCACCGCGCCGCCAACAAAGCGAAGGCTGCCGGGATATTCGGCAAAGGCTGCGATCAGCGTTTTCGTTTCAGGCCACGAAAGCCAATCAGGATGCAGTTTCATCGTTCAATATGGCCAGGCACAACACGGCCATCTTCTAATCTCGGCGGCACATACTGGCCTTTTTCGGCGTCATGCGTTAGGCCGAGAAATAAAAAACATACCAGCGCAATCCCCAGCATCGAAAGAATCACCCAGTACCATGGGCCATCACGAAAGCTGGGCGGCGTGGTGCCCTGCTTCTTCGCGCGCGCCACGGCGCGCCAGTGCCACAGCAGGTAAATCACCAGCGGAATGAGTACCGGCCAGAAACGAAATAAAAACAAGCTCATGTAAACCTCTATAATGGAAGCCTGATTATTACACGAAGGCCGCCGCTGGGGGAAGTCGCAAGCGTAATGCTGCCGCCGTGCGCCAGTGCAATATCCCGCGCGATGGTAAGTCCCAACCCCACCCCGCCGGTTTTTTCGTTGCGCGACGCCTCCAGCCTTGCGAACGGCTTAAAGACTTCGCTATGCTGCGCCGCGGGAATGCCCGGGCCTTCATCATCCACCCAGATTTCGGCCTGCTGGCCGCCTCCGCGAAGCGATAGCTTAGCGCGCTGACCATAGCGCAGCGCGTTATCGATAACATTGGCGAGCATGCGACGAATGCTGGAAGCGCGCAGGTCGAGCTCGATCTCCTCGGTATGATGAATTGCCACGTGCTGACCTGCGCGCTGATAATCCGCCACCAGCTCTTCCAGCAGCTGCCTGAGGCTGGTTTTTTCAGCAATCTCCCTGCCCTCGCCGCGCGCAAAATCAAGGTATTCGGCGATCATGTGCTCCATCTGCACCACATCGTCTTTAAGACCCAGCGCCGCTTCGTCCTGCGGCAGCATGGCCAGCTGCAGCTTCATGCGGGTCAGCGGCGTGCGCAGGTCATGCGAAATGCCCGACAACATGTCGGTGCGGGTGCGAATCTGCCGCTTTAATCGCTCGCGCATCACGATGAACGCTTTGGCAGCGCGGCGCACTTCGCTGGCGCCGTGGGGGCGAAAATCCGGGCTGTCGATGCCGCGCCCAAACTGATCCGCCGCTTCCGCCAGCTGGTGGATGGGGCGAATCTGGTTGCGCAGGAACAACACCGCGATCAGCAGAAACAGCGCCGAGGCTCCCAGCATCCACGCGAGAAACGCAAGGGTCGTGCGGCTTTCGATGCGCTTGAGGCTCGCCTGCATCGAAAGCATCTGCCCATCCAGCAGGATACGGATTTCGAGGTTGTCGCCATCGGCAAGACGGTGAATGGTAAATGGCTCGTCAATGCGCTCGCCAAGCTGCTGGCGCAGCTCGCTGAAATTGCTGCTGGCGCTGCGCGGCGAGAATTTCACGCCCTCTTCCAGCCGCACGCGAAGGCCGGTGGCGCGCTCAAAATCGTTGATCACATGCCACTCGGCTTTGGTGGGCGAGCGCTTGAGCTGGCTGACCAGAAACGCGGCGTCCCCGGCGAGTGTTTTCGACATCTGGCGTGTCACCGAATCCCAGTGGCGGTCAAAAAACGCATAGGCCATCACCAGCTGGATCAGCACCGTGGGTAGCACCACAATGAGCAGCGTACGGCCAAAGAGGCTTTTGGGCAAATAGCGTTTACCGATCATGCGCGCCTACCATAGAGCACATAGCCCTCGCCGCGAATCGTCTGCAGGTGCACTGGCTTGCCATCGCTTTCCTCAATTTTTTTTCTCAGGCGCGTGATGAGCACATCAATGCTGCGCTCGCTGGCACTGCCCGGCAGCACCGCCGCCAGCTGCTCACGCGTAACCGGCATTCCCAGCTGGGAAGTGAGCTGGCGAAGCAGCGCGACTTCGGCAGATGTCAGCGCCACACTCTGGCCTGCTTTTTTTAGCTGGCTTAGCGCGCTATCAAACGTAAAGTCGCCAAAGGCCACCAGTTGCGGCGATGCGGCAGCGGTTTCGCGGCGCCTGAGAATGGTGCGAATCCGCAGCACCAGCTCCTTGGGTTCAAACGGCTTGGCAAGGTAGTCTTCCGCGCCGCGCTCCAGCCCGGCGATGCGGTCATCCGCCTCGCCCATGGCCGAAAGCATCAGCACCGGCGCCGGCTTTTCGTACAGCTGCGAGAGAAATTCAAGGCCGGTTTCGCCGGGCATCATCACATCAAGAATGATCAGGTCAAACACAAACCACGCCAGCTGCTCACGCGCCTCGCTGGTGCTCGCCGCCACCGAAACCATAAACCCCTGCTCACTGAGGAATTTTTTCAGCAGCGCGCGCAGGCGATCATCGTCATCAACAATCAGGATATGCGGTTTGTCTTCGGTCATCGTTTACTCATCGCTTGCGCTTCAGTAGCACATAATAGGCGCCGCCGCCCCCATGTTTTGCTTTAGCGGGGCTAATGGCAAGCACCATCGAGCGGATATCATCATGGTTCAGCCAGCCCGGCAGCGCAGCCCTGAGCACCCCTTCGCCGCGCGTACCTTTGCCGGTGATGATAAGCAGGGCGCGCTTTTGCTGCATGTAGCTGGTTTCAATAAAGCGCGTGAGGGCTGCATTTGCTTTGTCATAGGTCATGCCATGCAGGTCGAGCATGGCCTCCAGCGCCATTTCGCCTTTTCGGAAGCGCTCGGCGTTTCGCTTGTCCAGCGCGGTGGTGCTGCCGGTGGTAAGGGGCGCCTTCACTTCCGGCGGCCGGTCGATTCTCTCGCGCACGGTAATGCCGGGGCGCTTTTTTACTTGCGGTTTTGGCGCGGGGACTTCCTCTGTATCATCCAGCGGCGCGCGCAGCGGAGCGACCTGCTGGGTCAGCAGTTTCCAGAGCTTTTTTTCTTCGGGGGTGAGCTTGCGCGGGGGGCTCATGCATTACCACGAAAAATTTGTCAAACCACCAAGCGAAGGAAGGGTTGAGGTTAACTGCCCGGCGGCCTCTTTGGGCACGAGCAGCGTGTAAACACCACGGTTTTTCATGTAGCCCGCCAGATATTCCGCTTCATCACCAGGACCAAAGAAAATATCGCCGCGCACAGGCCCCCTGATTGCCCCGCCGGTATCCTGCGCGATCATCAGGCGGTTAAACGCCGTAGGCTGTTTGTTTGGCAGTGCCGGAAGCTCCACCTCGAGATAGAGCGGCAGGCCGTAGGGAATATAGCGGCTATCAATGGCAATCGAGCGGCGCGGGATGAGCGACACACCGGCCGCCCCCACCGCCGGCTCATTCCTGATTTTGAAAAAGATGTAGGAGGGATTTTCTTCCATCAACGCAAAAGCGCGGGATGGATTGTCATAGAGCCACTGGCGGATGGTGAAGAAATTAATCTGATCGGGCGGAAGCAATCCCTGATCGCGCATGACTTTGCCCAGGCTTACATAAGGCTGGCCGTTGCCATCAGCGTAGCCGATGAACAGCTCGCGCCCATCGGTCAGGCGCACACGGCCGCTGCCCTGAATCTGCATGAAAAATTTCATCACCGGATCATCGACCCACAAAAGTTCCAGCTTTCTGCCCTTCAGCGCGCCTTTGTTGATTTCTGCGTGCGTGTAGTAGGGTTTGCTGGTTTTCAGCTCGGGCGGGGCGGCATAGAGCGGGTATTTAAAATCGCCTTTCTTTTTCAGCGAGCCATAAAGCACCGGTTCATAGTAGCCAGTAAAAAGCCCGTGCTCTTTGTTGTTATTGCTGATGCGGAAAGCAGCAAAGCGATCTTCAAAGAACTGCTTTGCCTGCAGCGGGTTATTTTTCGCCCACTCAGCCTCATGGCAAAGCGACTGCCACAGTTTTTCATCGATTTCCAGCCCGCTGCCTTCTGATTCTCTACGCGCTTTTCTTGAAAAAACCTTGCAGCTGAGAAGGAAGGTTTCGATCGCCTGCTGGTGGTTGTCCTGCTGCCAGCCATCCAGCTCAGCAAAGGTCATCTGGCGGGCTTCGAAATGGTCGGGCTGCGTGCAGGCAGAAAGCAGAAGAAGGGAAAGGGCGAGGAGTTTTTTCATCATCAAATTTCCATATCGCATCTAACTCGCTTTGGCAAAAAAGTGCGCTGCGTTAG
>Ga0315900_10002079_pt1 | contig 31317 bp, 32 predicted proteins | sample LakEriMetagenome_FD_203521 | JGI IMG/M metagenome (GOLD analysis project Ga0315900, IMG submission 203521) | Freshwater fungal communities from buoy surface, Lake Erie, Ohio, United States - Buoy 12 MA114 | ecosystem: Environmental > Aquatic > Freshwater > Lake > Lake biofilm | place: USA: Lake...
TGGTCGGGCGGCAGGTGCAATTGAACGGCGGCGACCCCGACAGCGCCGATGATGCGCTGGCCGCCTGCGGTTTTGCCGATGCCTTGCTCGATGAGGATATCCTGCGTTCCGAGGAGGTCGGCGGGTTCGCGAGCCGGGTTTCGGTGCATCCGCCGGTCCGCCGCGCGCTCTACGAACGTCAGCGCGCCTTTGCCTTGCAAGAAGGCGGCGCGGTGCTCGACGGGCGGGATATCGGCACGGTGATCGCGCCCGAAGCCGAGGTGAAGCTGTTCGTCACCGCCAGCGTGGCCGAACGCGCACGCCGCCGCTGGCTGGAGATGCAGGGGCGCGGGATCGATATCGCGCTCGCGGATATCGAACGTGACATCGCTGCCCGCGATGCGCGCGACATGGGCCGCAAGGATGCGCCCTTGCTGGCCGCGCCCGATGCGCTGGTGATCGACACCACTGTCATGAACCGCGACGAGGCCATCGAAACCGCGATCGAAGCGGTCGAATCACGCCGCGCCTGACACTCACCGAGCTGCTTGCGGGCTTCCATCCATCACAATATAACGCGTTATATATCGCGATATGGAGTTTTGGGATGACGGATGTCCTTGCTCAGATGGGCCCTTCTTTTCTCGGCAGTCGGCTGAAGCGCCTTGGCGAGAGGATGCAGGCCGGCGCAGCGACCGTACTCTCCGAGGCCGGCCTGCCGCTCCAGCCCGGCCAGATGGCCATCCTCGCCGCGCTCAGGACCGGGCCGATGTCGGTGGGCCAACTGGCCGACGCCTGCGGCACAAGCCAGCCCGGCATCACCCGGACGCTCGGGCAATTGCGCAAGTTGGGCGTGGTTACAGATAGCCAGCACAAGGACCAGCGCAGCCGCTCTGTCGCATTGTCGGCCGCAGGACGGGATGCGGTAGACATCATCGCCCGCGAGGTATGGCCGCGCGTCGGCATGGCGGCGCAGCAGATCCTTGCGACGCTCGAGGGCGACTTCCTTCAGCAAGTGGCGCGGATCGAAGCCGCGCTCGCCGAAGCATCGATCGCCGAGCGTGCGGCTACACTCGCGCCAGGCCAGCTGAGCCTCCGCGAATTCGATGACGGCCTCGCCCACCATTTCCACGACATCAACGCCGAGTGGATCGAAGCGATGTTCCGGCTTGAGGCGACCGATCGCGAGGTGCTGGAAAATCCCCGCAGCCGGATTGTGGATCCGGGCGGGTGCATCCTGTTCGTCGAAGCTCCCGGGCTTGGCATTGTCGGCACCTGCGCCTTGCAGAAGACCGGCCCGGGCGCCTTCGAGCTCACCAAGATGGGGGTGCGCGAGACCGCACGCGGGCTCAAGGCCGGCGAGTTCCTGCTCGAGGCGATCATCGCACGCGCGCAAGCATTGGAAGCGACAAAGCTCTACCTTCTCACCAACCATGTCTGCGAGGCGGCGATCCATCTCTACGAGAAGCTCGGCTTCGTCCATGACGCGGGGATCATGGCCGAATACGGGGCGCGCTACGAACGCTGCGACGTGGCGATGCTGCACAAGGGCCAGTAGGGCGCCCAGCCCCATTTTCCTTGCTTTTCGCGCGGTCCTCGCCTAGGCGCCCGCCCGTTCTCGCAATCTTTAGCGGTTGAAGGAACCTTCGCGACGGCATGGGGCCGCGCGGAGAAGTCTGCCTCTTGCCCCGCCAGCCCCGGCAATGGTGCCTGGGAAGCGGAGAAAGACCCCGGAAAAACCGGTGGCCGGTAGCACAACGAAACAGGACCTAGGTCACTATGGCAACGCAAATGCCCACCCGCGCCGATTTCGAGGCGCTCCTCAATGAACAGCTCGGCGGCGCCGGCGAAGACGGCTTTGAAGGCCGCGTCGTCAAGGGCACCGTCACCGCGATCGAAAACGGCTATGCCGTGATCGACGTCGGCCTCAAGAGCGAAGGCCGCATCGCACTCAAGGAATTCGCCCGCGGCGATGACGACCACGGCCTGACCGTCGGCGGCGAAGTCGAAGTCTTCGTCGACCGCGTCGAGAACGCCGATGGCGAAGCCATGCTCTCGCGTGACCGCGCTCGCCGCGAAGCCGCGTGGGACAAGCTGGAAAGCGAATTCGGCGAAGGCAAGCGCGTCGAAGGCCGCATCTTCGGCCGCGTCAAGGGCGGCTTCACCGTCGATCTCGACGGCGCCGTGGCCTTCCTCCCCGGCTCGCAGGTCGATATCCGCCCGGTGCGCGACGTCACCCCGCTGATGGACGTGCCGCAGCCCTTTCAGATCCTCAAGATGGACCGTCGCCGCGGCAACATCGTGGTCTCGCGCCGTGCTGTCCTCGAAGAAACCCGCGCCGAACAGCGCAGCGAGCTCATCAATGATCTCGCCGAAGGCCAGATCATCGACGGCGTCGTCAAGAACATCACCGATTACGGTGCCTTCGTCGACCTCGGCGGCATCGACGGCCTGCTGCATGTCACCGACATGAGCTACAAGCGCGTCAACCACCCGAGCGAAGTGATCGCTATCGGCGACACCGTGACCGTGCAGATCGTGCGCATCAACGCCGAAACCCAGCGCATCAGCCTGGGCATGAAGCAGCTCGAAAGCGATCCGTGGGATGGCGTGGCCGCCAAGTACCCGGTCGGCATGAAGCTGTCGGGCCAGGTCACCAACATCACCGAATACGGCGCCTTCGTGGAGCTGGAAGCCGGGATCGAGGGCCTCGTCCACGTTTCGGAAATGAGCTGGACCAAGAAGAACGTCCACCCGGGCAAGATCGTCTCGACCTCGCAGGAAGTCGAAGTGATGGTGCTCGAGGTCGACAGCGACAAGCGTCGCATCAGCCTCGGCCTCAAGCAGGCTCAGCGCAATCCGTGGGACGAGTTCGCCGAGAAGCACCCGGTCGGCTCGGTCGTCGAAGGCGAAGTCAAGAACGCGACCGAATTCGGCCTGTTCGTCGGCCTCGACGGCGACGTCGACGGCATGGTGCACATGTCGGACATCGCCTGGGGCATCTCGGGCGAGGACGCGCTGGCGCTTCACCGCAAGGGCGAAATGGTCAAGGCCGTCGTGCTCGATGTCGATGTCGACAAGGAGCGCATCAGCCTCGGCATGAAGCAGCTCGAAAAGGGCGCGCCCTCGGCTGAAGCCGCCACCGGTGGCTCGAGCCTGCGCAAGAACCAGACCGTTACCGTCACCGTGCTTGAAGTGCGCGACGGCGGCCTGGAAGTGCAGGTTGGCGAAGACGGCGCGACCGGCTTCATCAAGCGTTCGGATCTCGGCCGCGACCGCGACGAACAGCGCCCCGACCGCTTCCAGGTCGGCAGCAAGGTCGACGCGATGGTGATCGGCTTCGACCGTTCCAAGAAGCCGAACTTCTCGATCAAGGCGCGTCAGATCGCCGAAGAGAAGGAAGCTGTTGCGCAGTTCGGTTCGTCGGACTCGGGCGCTTCGCTCGGCGACATCCTCGGCGCTGCTCTCAAGAAGGGCGCCGAATAAGGATTGTCGGCGGCGCTCGTCCATCGGTGAGCGCAGACCGCAAGATGAAAGGCCCGCCTGCGACCAGCAGGCGGGCCTTTTCCTTTGGGGGCTGCGGCTGTAGGGTGCCGCGCATGATCCACGTTCACCAGTTCCCCTGCCTTAGCGACAACTACGGCTATCTCGTCCACGATACCGACAGCCACGAAACCGCGGCGATCGATACGCCCGATGCTACCGCCTATCTGCGCGAGGCCGAGCTCAAGGGTTGGCGCATCACCCAGATCTGGAACACCCACTGGCACCCCGATCACGCGGGCGGCAACGCCATGATCCAGGCGGCGACCGGCTGCACCATCTCCGGCCCGGCGGAGATCGAGGGGAAGTTCCCGATCGATCGCATCATCGCGCATGGCGACACGGTGATGCTCGGCACGGTCAAGGCTCAGGTGATCGACGTTTCGGGTCACACCAATGGCCATATCGCCCTCCACCTGCCCGAGGCGGGGGTGGCTTTCGTCGGCGATTCAGTGTTCGCGCTGGGCTGCGGGCGGATGTTCGAGGGCGAGCCCAAGCAGTTCTGGACGAGCCTCAGCCGGATCAAGGCCCTGCCCCCGCAGACGCTGCTCTATTGCGCGCACGAATACACCGCCTCGAACGCGAGGTTCGCGCTCCACGCCGATCCCGACAATGCGCTGCTCGCCGCCTATGCCGAGGAGATCGCCTCCAAGCGCGCCCGCAACGAATGGACCGTGCCGACCACGCTCGAACGCGAGCTTGCCACCAATCCCTTCCTGCGCGCGGATGACCCCGCCATGATGGCCAAGTGGGGGGGCAGCGCTCCGTATGAGACCTTCGCGGCGCTCCGGGCAGCCAAGGACAATTTCTAAGGCCATGCAGGCCCTCAGGGTCGTACGCCTGTCGGACGACCTGTCCGGCGTGGGCCTCGCTGACCTGCCGCCGCCCGTGCGTGCGCCGGGCGAGGTGCTGGTCAAGGTGCGGGCGGCCTCGCTCAACTTTCCCGATCTGCTGATGACGCAGGGCGGATACCAGTTCAAACCACAAGTGCCCTTCACCAGTGGGCTCGAGTTTGCCGGCGAGGTGCTCGAGGCCGATCCGGAGAGCGGCTTAGCCCCCGGCACCTGCGTGATGGGCGGCAACAAGACCGGCGCCTTCGCCGAGGTGGCCAGTGTGCCCGCAGACAAGCTTTCGCCCATGCCGGAGGGCATGGACTTTGCCGCAGCCGCCGCGATGGGCGCGGCCTATTCCACCGCCTATACCGGCCTCGTCGAACTTGGGGCCTTGCGCGAAGGACAATGGGTGCTGGTGCACGGTGCGAGCGGCGGTGTGGGCCTTGCCGCCTGCGATCTAGCGCGGGCGCTAGGGGCCAAGGTCATCGCCACCACGGGTAGCCCCGACAAGCGTGAGCGCATTGCCGCCCTCGCCCGGCCTGATGCGGTGCTTCTGGCCGAGGGGCGGTTCAGGGAACAAGTTGCCGAGATTACCGACGGCGCGCTCGCCGATATCGTGTTCGATCCGGTCGGGGGCGATGTATTCGACGAATCAACCCGCTGTGTCGCTTTCGGTGGCAAATTGATGGTGGTCGGCTTCACCTCGGGCCGGATCGCCGAGATCTCGACCAACATTCCGCTGATCAAGGGCTTCAGCATCATCGGCCTGCGCGCCGGAGAATATGCCCGCCGCTTCCCCGAGCGCGGGTCGGCGATCAATGCCGCGATCAGAGGGCTGACCGAGGCGGGGCGCATTACGCCCGCAATCGACCGCACCTTGCCCCTCTCGCAATGGCGTGAGGGTTTCGAGGCAATGGCGCAGCGCCAGCTGGTCGGCAAGGTGGTGTTCGTGCCGGGGACGTAATGCCGTTCAGTAGAGGTATTTGTCCTCGCGCACGGTGAAGAACAGGTTGTACCCTGCGCCTGGGCTGCGGACGAGCTTGATCTTCTTCTCGCCCTCGCGCCAGATGTTCACGATGCCGACCGAGGTAGTATCAAGCGTCCCGCCGCCCGCGAAACCGAGCACGGTTCCGAAGGTGGTGGTATCGGTCTCGGGTGCTCCGAACCGCTCGCGATAATGAGCGAACATGCGATTGAAGCAGTCCGCATCGCGATCCTGGCCGATGAGTGTGATGGTCACCATCCGGCCCTTGACCATGCGATAGCCCATTTCGGAGGGGCAGCCGGGGATCACCTCGGGCCGCTTCTTGGGCCACTTTGCCTTGAACGCCTTGATCTCGGCCGGAGTGCTGGCGGTGCCGAACTCGCCCCACAAGACAACCGGATCGGCCTGTTGCGCGGCAAGCGGGGCGGCGACCAGCAAGGTCGCAATTGCAAGGCAGCGCTGCATCACCTCTCCTGCCCTCCTGTGCCGGCGGGCTGCTAGCCTAGCATCTCGAGGCCTAACGAAAAAGGGCGGCCTCGCTGGACCGCCCCCTCTCCGTAACCGGAATGGTCTGTCGCTCAGAGCGAGGCGATGACCTCGTCGGCGAGCTTTTCATCCGCCTGCTTGTCATGCGCCTTCACGATCAGCTTGCGCGAAGCGGCAGCAGCAGCCGTGACCGCGCGGGCCTTGACGTCGGCAATCGCGGCGCGCTCGGCAGCGGCGATCTTGTCTTCGGCCATGCGCTGGCGGCGGGCGACCATCACCTTGCTGTCGGCTTCGGCCTTGGCAAGGATCGCGGCTGCTTCCTCTTGCGCGCCGGCAAGCATCGCTTCGGCGTTCTTTTCAGCGCTTTCGATCTTGGCGGCATATTCTGCACGCAACGCTTCGGCCTCTGCGCGCAGGGCCTTCGCTTCATCGAGCTGCTGACGGATCTCGGCGATCTTCTTGTCCAGACCGCCAGTGATCGCGGCGGGGACCTTTTTCCACAACACCAGCGCGACGAGCACCAGCATCGCCAGCGACACCCACTGGTAATCCTGCAGCCCGAAGGCCGAGGGAGCGGCGTGTTCCTGCCCTGCGGCTTCGCTCAACAGGTTGAGAATGTTAGCCATGAGCGAGCGCCTCCTTGACTGCGGCCTTGGCCGAGCGCTTGTCGACCTTTGCACCGGCTAGACGGGCAACAATGCTCTGCGCGGCCTCGGCTGCCGCATCTTCTATCTCGGCCATGGCGCTCACACGGGCGGCCTCAATCTGGGTTTCGGCCTCGGCGAGCTGGGCATTGAGCCGCTCCTGCGCCTTGGCGAGTTTCTTTTCGGACGCCGCCGCGGCCTTGGCCTTGGCAGCACCGATCACGTCCTGAGCCTGTGCACGATTGGCGTTTTCCCGCTCGCGCCACGCTGCTTCCTGCGCATCCGCCGCATCGCGCGCAGCCTGGGCTGCGGCGAGGTCGCCGGTGATCTGCTGGTCACGCAGCGCCACCGTGCCCACCACCTTGGGCACCATGCCGCGACCGATCACGAAGAAAGTGAAGCCGAAAAACACCAGCAGCCAGAAGATCTGGCTGGCATAGGTTTCGGCAAGCTGGGCTATCTGGGGCATGGACGGGGTCCGAGGGCTTGAACAGTGAATTCAGAATAAGGGCCGGTCAGCCTGCGCCGCCCGGCCCTCACACCAAAAAAATCAGGCAACGAAGATCAGGATCATCGCCACGACGAACGCGAGCAGGCCGAGAAGTTCGGCAGCCGCGAAGCCGATGAACAGACGACCCTGCTGACCGTCGGCCGCGCCGGGGTTGCGCAGCGCGCTTTCGAGGAACGAACCGAAGACGTTGCCCACGCCGATCGCGGCCATACCGGCACCGATCGCTGCAAGGCCTGCGCCGACGAGCTTGGCTGCTTCTGCTTCCATTGTAACAAACTCCTTGAAAATCTATGGGGAAGTAAGGGTGAAAAACTCAGTGCAGATGCTCGGCGTCGTTGATGTACAGCGACGTGAGCAATGCAAAAACGTAGGCCTGAATTCCGGCCACAAGAATTTCGAGCGCCGAGATGCCGATCATCAGGGCAAAGCTCGGCAAGCTGACCAGCAGGCCGAAGCCCACACCGGCATTGATGCCGTCCATGACAAAGCTCGAAAGCACCTTGAGCAGCACGTGGCCAGCCATCATCGCGACGAACAGCCGCAGCGCGAGGCTGAACGGGCGAACGAGGAAGCTGATCAGTTCGATCGGGAAGATGATCGGGATCATCGGCAGCGGCGTGCCGTGCGGAACGAACAGCGTGAAGAACTTGATCCCGTGCTTCCAGAAGCCGACGATCAGCACGATCGAGAAGCTGATCACTGCCAGCACGCCTGTCACGGTGAAATGGCTGGTGAAGGTGAAGGGATGCAGGCCCAGCACGCCGATCGGCAGCAGACCCAGCAGGTTGCCGAACAGGATGAACATGAACAGGCTGAAGATATAGGGCAGGTACTTGCGCCCTTCCTTGCCGATGTTCGCTTCCAGCATGCTGTCGATAAAGCCAGTGAAAGTTTCCACCGCCATCTGCCAGCGACCGGGCACAAGCTCGCGCTTCATGCCGCCAGCGACAAACACCCACAGCAGGATGGTCGTCACCGCCATCCAAAGCGCGGAGTTCGTGAATGCGATGTGGAAGCCAGCGAAATCCATACCCGAGCCGAACAGCGGCTCGATCTGGAACTGGTGCATCGGATCGACTTTGCCTTGCTCGGCTGCCACGATCTCTGGATCCCTGATAAATGTCTAAACCCGACAACCTGATGCAGAACCTATTGTGGTTCCTCAGGCGCTTTGTTTGCTGCACGAATGATGTTCCTGAAAGCGACCACGATCCCGAGGAACAAGCCGACCAACAGACCCCAGGGCGTCGTGCCGAACAGGGCGTCAACTGCCCATCCGATCACACAGCCTCCGACAATCCCTCCGATCAGATCCGCCAGCACGCGATTGCCGCTACGATAATTCGCATCGGCCCCTTGCACCTTTGGCCGGCTGCGCTGCTCTTCACACTCGCGTGCGGCCTTGAGCCGCGCTTCGAGCGCGTCGATCCGCGCATCCTCGACGATGGGTTCTCGGGCGGGTGTCTCGTCGCTCAAGCCATATCTCCAAAAGCCAAGGAAAGAAGGCACGTGCAACAAGGTGCCCGCCGAGGGCGCCGCCCCCTTAGAAGGGGGCCATAAGGGTGTCAAGTTCGCACGGGGCTTGTTTGTGCAGTTGCGAAAATTTGTGATCCGGATCAGCTCTGCCAGACGAAATGATCGCACCCGCAGCGCTGCCTGCCAAGGGCGCGAAAGCGACAAAAAACAGCCCGAAAGAGCTACGTCATCAGATCACGGACACCGCGGATCACGGATCGGAGCGCCCGCGCCCCGCGTCTGCCAGCTGCCGTCGGGGGCCATGTACTTCTCCCCCGGGGTTGTGCGCGCGATCGCCTGACACCCGGCAGTGAGCGCGTAAGCCTCAAGCGTCGCGTTGTTTTCCTGCGCCTTTTCGGCATAAACAGCACGTCGCTTGATATTGATGTCGTCGACAAGCCGCTGCAGCGCCGCATCGCCGCCGCCGACGATCCCAAGATAGCCGTCAGGCTGTTCGCCGACCTTGCCCGCCGCCCGCGCGGCGGCATAGGCTGGATCACGCTGGGCCAGCGCCGCGCCGGCACCAAGCCCCAGCAGCGCCAAGGCCGCGATCCCGCCAAGCATTGCATTGCGCATCATTCTTCCTCCTCGGGGGTACCTCAAAAAATATCCGCGTTCTCGTCAATCGTGTTAGCCGCGTCTTCCGCCAGCCGGTAGATCACTTCCTGCCGGATGTTGATGTTGAGCTCGATCACGATCGGCTTGTCGGGCGCGGCGATGTTGATGCAGCCGCCAAGCCCTGCCGAAAGGATCGCCGCTCCTGCCAACATCGCCCGTCGCCTGACCATGCCTTGCTCTGTCATGCCCTTGTTTGCGCCTGCTTTACAGCGCGGGGAAGTGGCAGCGGGGCTCGGCGCGGTCATTTCGGTGTGCATCATGGCTGGCTTTCGCTTTCGGGAGGTTGAACGGGTTTACGGATAGGGCTAGCCGGCACGAAGCGACCGTTTTCGGCTTTCAGCAGCCCCTTGTCGACCGGATTGCCGAGATAATCGGCATCCCAAAACGAGCGCACCATCGTGGCGAGCTCGTAGAAATTCTCGGAGCGGACATTGACCTTGAAGCGGATCGGCAGCTTTGCCAGCCGCCTTGTAATGAAGTTCTGACTGGTGCCTGCCCCCTGGCGCACCCCGTCGAAATCGAAATTCGTGATGATCTCGCCCGCCAGATCGCCGTTAAGGCCGACGCTCATCTGCCGGTAATCCAGAGAGCGCAGCGCCGAGAAGGCATAATTGCCCATCGTGCCGAGATCCTCGTAGGTCAACTCGCCGATATAGGCGACATTGCCCCCGCCCGCGCGGCTCAGCAGCAGTCCGCCTTCGATCCGGCCATTGCCGTGGACGTCGAAGACAATCGGCACAGTTCCATCGAAGGTGCCCGTCGCGCCGAGGTTGGTCAGTTCCATCTGCGTTACGAAGGTCGCCGCATCGAGTCCGATGATCTCGAACACGTAGCGTCGCTCCTCCGACTTGCCGAAATCCATCGCCAGCGGGCGCAACACCAGCTCGCCGCCCATGAAAGGAAAGCGTGCATCCTCAAGGCGCAGCAGCGTGCTGTCGCTCAGTTCGAAGCGGACCGTGCCGTCATGCACTTCGACCCCCGGATTGATCGCCGCGATGGCAAGGGTCTGATCGGGGGCCGTGGTGAGATTGAGAAGGTCGGTGAATACCACTTTTCCCTTGAGGCCCCGTACCGGACCGAAGGCGGCAGCGAAATCGAGTCCCTCGCTGGCAAAAGTGCCGCTGCTGGATATCTCCTCCCCGAGCCAGTCGATCCGGCCTTCGCCCGCGACCGTCCCTTTGGCAAAGGCGACCACGCCCTTGGCGAGGGTCGAAAGTTCTTCGGGCTGAAGCCGGTCGTCAAAGGAAAGTCCCGGGACGAACAGCCGCGCCATGCCGGCCGCACGTTCGAGATCGTGACGGATTGACACCGTGGCGACCAAACGGTCCGATTCGCGGTGGGTCAGGCCGGCATCGGCGGTGATCGCTCCATCGGCAAAGGCGAGCGCCGCGCCGCGCGCGATGAGCGGATTGAACCTTGAAGAGGTGCCCGCTTCGGGCCGGTCTGATAGGGTGAAGCCGCCCTCAGCAATCCTCAGCGAGCCATCCGCAAAGGACCAACGGCCCGACATGGCGGACAGATCCATCGGCACGGCATCAAGCTGCGCCGAACCGCCTGCAAACTCTCCGCCAATCTCGCCCGAGAAGTTGCCGCTGAGGCTGGCGGCGGCAAGTCGCACCTCGCTTCCGGGTGCACCGATGTGGGCGGTGAGGCCCTGAAGCGCGAAAGGCGCGGGATAACGCAGGATCATTCGATCAGCCGCGATCCGGGCCGGGTTCTCCCCCAATGTGCCGGTCAGCGCGAGCGGGCCGGTGCTCGCGGCGATCACGAGGTTTTGGTTGTAGGCGACAAGCGGCGCGGTGCCTTCGGGGCAGAGCGTCAGGCTGTGTCCAGGGAGCGCGAGACCTGATACTCTGAGCGAGCGGAAGGTGATCGGGGTGCAGCGCGTGCCGAGTGCAAGCCCGCTGGCCGCAGACCAGCGACCTTCGATCGGCACGGCGAGCCCGCTCACCCCACCCCTTTCAGAACCTTCCCCCGGCAGATCGCCGCTGGCGCTCGCCAACCCCTCGAAGAGGAAAGCCCCGTCGGCGATCTGACGCAGCGCCAGGCGCGGAATGGCGATCCGGTTCGCTCCGGCGGCATATTCGGCCATTGCAAGGCGCAGCGACCACAGGCCGTCAGCGCCCTGCTCCATCCGTCCGTTGATGCTCGGCAGGCCCGCCCCGCCAACGAACACATTGCCGCGCAAACCGGTGAGCCCCTGCCCCCTGATGCCCGCGCTGACCTGCGAAAGCGCCAAAACCCGCCCGCCATTGGGTGTGGCGAGCTGTGCCGCCGGAATCACCAGCGAGACGCGTTCGGGGCTGTGGCGCATAATCGCCTCGGCATCAAAGCTGGCGTTAGTCAGCGCGGTCGCAAGCCCGCTGCGGGCTTTCGCAATCAAGGGTGCGGCAAGCGTTCCTTGTGATGCCTTCTCGGCCTCCGCCAGTGAGATCCAAAGACCGGGATCGGCACTGAGGCCCTTTCCGTGCAATTCTCCTTGCCATTGCCCCTGCGCAAAGTCGCCCGCGCCGCGCCACGTTCCGGTTGCGGCAAGGCGCTGCAGGCGGCCCTGCGGTACGGTGATACCGGTGAGCGCCAGATCATGCGCCAGCACCGCCCCGGCACCGGATTGCGCGCCCGACCAGGTCAGCCGCGCGCTCCCATTGAGCGCCTGGCCGACAATCGGCCCCAGCGAAAGCCCGCGCCCGTCGAGCACGAATGCGCCCTCGGCCCGCGCAAAATCGCGCGTCAGGGAAAGCCTTGTCCCGATATCGGCGCGAGAAAGGGTCACGCCCTTGCAGGCCAGCTCTGCCAGCCGCAGCGGACCGGCGAGTGCGGGAGCGCCATCCTTGGTGGTCAGCTTGCCATAGAGGGTCGCGCGCGCTGCCCGGCAGCCCTCGGCCCCTACCCCCGGTGCGGTGGCGGCGAGGGTTCCGGAAAATCCGTCATCGAGCCGCCCGCCCCCTTCGAGCTTCACCCCGACCGCGCCATAATCGCTGAGCAGCAGCGCGCGCGCATCCCGCAGCACCAGATTGATCACGGGCAGCGCGGGCGGCTCGTCGCTATCCGTGAACAGCAGCGGATCGAGCGCACCAAGGCTGAACTTTCCGCCGGTATAGCTGGCATAGGCGCGTGCGCCCTCGACAGTAACCCGGCGCAATTCGGGCCCGGTCCAGCCGAAGCCCAGTTCGATCACCATCCGCTTCGCCGTGAAATCGGGCCGCGCGGGATTGCCGATCACGAGATTTTCGATCACCTGCCGGTTGGGATCGATGCTGCGAATGTCATAGGTCGCAGCGACCCCGCGTTTCGCGAGGTAATCGTCAACCATGAACCCGGCGATCCGCTCGCGGTCGATCCACGAAGCGCTGCCGCCCACCACCGCCACGGCAAGGATCCCTGCGGCAATACGGGTGCGCCAGCGGCGCGGCCAGATCTGCCGCCCGCCGCTTGCCCAAGGCTCCTTCATCTGCTGCTCGTCAGCCATCGGCATTGCTTGCAACCCTTGCGCGTATCGCTGCCCAAAGGCAATGTGGGCACAGGGAATTTCCTGCCGGGGGTCGCATTGCCGGAAGTTGAAGACGCATTCGATTTTGGCGGCGAGCCGCAGCCACGCTCCGATGCGGGCAAGTCCGCGGGCGAAGGCCACCGCGCGCGTCTGCGCGAGCGGTTGCTGACCGGCGGGGCCGAAGCCCTGGCTGATTACGAGGTGCTCGAATACCTGCTCTTCGCCGCCATTCCGCGCGGCGATACCAAACCGCAGGCCAAAGCGCTGCTCGCGCAGTTCGGCAGTCTGGCGGGCGTGCTCAATGCCGATCCCAAGGCGATGCAGCGGGTCAAGGGCGTGGGAGAGAACAGCGCCGCCGCCCTGCTCGCCGTCGCCACGGCCGCTCGCCGCATGACCCGCGGGCAGATCGTCAAGAAGCCGGTTCTCTCAAGCTGGCAGGCACTGATCGATTATCTCACCACCGACATGGCGCACCTGACGGTCGAGCGCGTGCGGATCCTCTATCTAGATACGAAAAACCGGCTGATCGAGGACCATCACCTTGGCGACGGATCGATCGACGAGGCTGCAATCCACCCACGCGAGGTGATCCGCCGCGCGATGGATGTGGGCGCCTCCGCGATGATCCTTGTCCATAATCACCCCTCGGGCAGCCCCGAGCCGAGCCGCGCCGACATCCAGATCACCCAGCGTATCGCCGAGGCCGGACGGCTGCTCGGCGTCGAGGTCCACGATCATGTCATCATTGGGCGCGAAGGCCACACCAGCCTCAGAGCCCAAGGCCTGATCTGAGCGTGAATGAGAGCGTGCCAGCAGCGCCGCCTGCGACGAGCGGACTTGCCTATCGCGGCGAGATCGACGGCCTGCGCGCGATCGCGATTGCCGCGGTGGTCATCCATCATGCCTATCCGGCCATGCTGCCGGGCGGCTTTGCCGGGGTCGATCTGTTCTTTGTCATCAGCGGCTATCTGATCACCGGCATCATCGCAGCCGATCTGGCCGCGGGACGCTTCAGTCTGGCGCGCTTCTACGAGCGGCGCGTGCGCCGGATTGTGCCTGCGCTGGCGGCGATGCTGGCCGGCGCCAGTCTAGTCGGATGGGCCATTCTGACGCCCACGGACTTCTACGAATTCGCCAAGAGCCTCGGCGCATCCGCCTTGTTCGGATCGAACCTGCTGTTTGCGCGCGGCGTGGACTATTTCGCCTCGGCCGATGGCAGCGGAGCGCTGATCCACACCTGGACGCTGGGGGTGGAAGAGCAGTTCTACCTGCTTTTTCCGCTGGTGCTGCTCGTCACCTTCCGCTGGCGGGCCAAGGCGCTGCTGCCGGTCGCGGCTCTGGTGACGCTGGCGAGCTTTGCGCTTGCCCTGTGGCTCGCCCCGCGCTGGCCGCAGGGAGCCTTCTATCTCCTGCCGACCCGCATGTGGGAGCTGGGCCTCGGCGCGGTGCTGGCGCTGCTTCCGGGGGCCCGCGCACATGGCGCATGGGCAGCGGCGGGCCTCGCCCTGATCGCGGCGGGTTTCGTTCTGATCGGCCCGGAGACCCCAGCCCCCGGCGCGCTGTTCCTGCTTCCGACCCTCGGCACGGCGCTGGTGATCCGCTTCGGCTCCGGCGAGGTGATCGCGGCGCGGGTTCTGCGCTTGAGAGTGCTGACCGGGCTCGGCCTCGTTTCCTTCGGCACCTATCTGTGGCACCAGCCGCTGCTCTTTTTCGGCGACTATGTATGGTTCGGCGGATTGCCGGACGGCGCAAAGCTGGCGCTGCTGGCCCTTGCCGTGCTGCTGGGTGCAGCCTCGTGGCGCTGGATCGAACGGCCGGTGCGCGAGCGGCGGATGCTGATCGATACCGGAACACTGGTGCTCGCCTGCGGCGCGGCGCTGCTGCTGGCGGCAGGCGCGGGCGCAGCCGGCTATCTCCGCGCTCTGCTCCCCCATGCCGGCACCGAGGCGCAGCGGCTCGGCGGGCTGATGCCCGAGGGCGTGTGGACGCCGGTCGTCATTCCGCCCGCAGACCCGCTACCCTATGTGCTCTACGGCGACAGCCATGCCGGGCAATACTACACCGCGATCAAACAGCGCTTCGGCGCGGGCGCGCTGGTCACCGAAACCGGCTGTCTGGCCGCCGATGGCCTGTCGAACTGGGAGCCGGGCAACGCTGAGGCGGATCGCTGCATCGCTCTGCCCGACGCGCTGGTCGAGACCGTGACCAGCCGCGAGGTTCGCAGCGTGATCTGGGCGCAGCGCTGGGATCGCGAGCTGTTCGATGCCGCGACCGGCCAGCCGCTCGGCGAATCGGGCAAGGATGCCGCGCCGGTGCTGCTCGCCGCGATCGAACGCACCATCGCCCGCCTGCCGCGCGGCACAAGGATCATCATAATCGGCAATTCGCCCACCGCCTGGGCAGCAGGGCCGCTGATGCTGAAAGGCTGGCTGCGCTGCCGGGCCTATCTCAATGTCCATTGTCCCTCGGATTACCCTGCCCGAAAGGCCGAAGGCCGTGCGATCAGTGCCACGCTGGCCGCCTTTGCCGCAGGCCACCCGCAGGTCACCTATGTCGACGCGCAGGCCCCGTTGTGCCGCGCTGGTCGTTGCCTTCTGCTGCAGGACGGCACTCTCAATTACTGGGATGGCAGCCACTTGACCCGCGCTGCCGCCGATAGGGTCGTCAGGACAATGCCCCCATTACCCCCGCCCTCGCCCTTGCCTTGAGCGATACGCTTGCCTACCGCGCGGGCACACCCCTGCCCAACCGGAGTTACCGATGGTCCCCCGCTACGCCCGCCCTGCCATGACCGCCCTGTGGGAGCCGGAGGCGAAGTATCGCATCTGGTTCGAGATCGAGGCGCATGCGACACAGAAGCTCGCCGACCTCGGCGTGGTGCCGCAGTCTGCCGCGAAGGCCCTGTGGGACTGGTGGGCGACCAATCCCGCGATCGATGTTGCTGCGATCGATGCGATCGAGGCGGTGACCAAGCATGACGTGATCGCCTTCCTCGACTGGGTTGCCCAGCAGGTGGGCGAGGAGGCCCGCTTCATGCATCAGGGCATGACCAGCTCCGACGTGCTCGACACCACGCTATCGGTGCAGTTGGCCCGCGCGAGCGACATTTTGCTCGCCGATCTCGACGCGCTGCTGGCCGCGATACGCTCGCGGGCCGAGGAGCACAAATACACGCCGACCATCGGCCGCAGCCATGGCATCCATGCCGAGCCGGTTACCTTCGGTCTCAAGCTGGCGCAGGCCTATGCCGAATTCGACCGATGCCGCACGCGGCTGGTGGCGGCGCGCGCAGAAATCGCGACCTGCGCCATCAGCGGCGCGGTCGGGACCTTTGCCAATGTCGATCCGGCGGTGGAGGCCTATGTCGCCGACCAGCTCGGCCTTGCCATCGAGCCGGTCTCCACGCAGGTCATCCCGCGTGATCGCCACGCGATGTTCTTTGCCACGCTCGGCGTGATTGCCAGCAGCATCGAGCGGCTCGCTATCGAGATCCGCCACCTTCAGCGCACCGAGGTGCTCGAGGCCGAGGAATATTTCTCCCCCGGCCAGAAGGGTTCTTCGGCGATGCCGCACAAGCGCAACCCGATCCTCACCGAAAACCTCACCGGTCTTGCACGCATGGTACGCGCCGCCGCGACCCCGGCGATGGAGAACGTCGCCCTGTGGCACGAGCGCGATATCTCGCACTCCTCGGTGGAACGCTACATCGGGCCGGATGCGACCATCACGCTCGATTTCGCGCTGGCGCGGCTCACCGGCGTGGTCGAAAAGCTGCTGATCTACCCTGAGCGGATGGAGAAGAACCTCAATCGCATGGGCGGCCTCATCCATTCGCAGCGCGTGCTGCTGGCCCTGACCCAGGCGGGCCTGACCCGTGACGATTCCTATCGCCTCGTCCAGCGCAATGCGATGAAGGTGTGGGAGGCGGACGGGGCGCTCAACCTGCTCGATCTCCTCAAGGCCGACCCGCAAGTCACCGAGCGGCTTGCCCCCGAACAGCTCGATCAGCTGTTCGACCTCGGCTACCATTTCAAGCATGTCGACACGATTTTTTCGCGCGTCTTCGGGTAAGGTCTGGGGTGCTGGACTTGGCGGCCGAATGGCTTAGGGTTGCGACCACAAGGGGCCAGCGGGAGAAACAGCCTTCGTGAAGATCCTTCGTACCATCATCTGGGTTCTGGCCGCTGCCGCCTTCCTGATCTTCGCGATCTACAACTGGCAGGCTGTCGAACTGACCCTGTGGCAGAATCTGGTGCTCGAAACCAAGGTGCCGGTGCTGGTGCTGCTGGCCTTCGCGCTCGGTTTCCTGCCGCTCTATGCCTATCACCTCAGCGTGAAATGGGCGCTTGCCCGGCGGGTGCGCACGCTCGAGAATTCGCTCAAGCACAGCGCGGCGGTGCGTCAGCACGAGGCCGAGAAGACCGCCGCGGGTGCACCGGCCATCGCGGCCGACCCAGCGAGCGACAGCACGGATCCGCTCACTCCGGATAATAGCGGCATTGATGGAGGCGCAAAGTGAGCAACCCGGTCTATCTCGCGCTCGACGTGCCGCAGATCGAGCCGGCCAAGGCGCTGGTCAACAAGGTCAAGGCGCATATCGGCGGGGTCAAGCTCGGCCTCGAATTCTTTTGCGCCCACGGCGCCCACGGGGTGCATGAAATCGCGCATCTGGGCCTGCCGATCTTCCTTGACCTCAAGTTCCACGACATCCCCAACACCGTCGCTGCCGCGATGCAGGCGATCCATGTCTACGAACCCGCGATCGTGACCGTCCACGCCAGCGGGGGCCGCGCGATGATGGAGGATGCCAAGGCCGCCGCCGCAGCCGGCACCAGGGTGGTGGCCGTCACCATGCTGACCAGCCTCGATGCGAACGACCTTACTTCCACGGGCGTCTATGGCAGCGCCGAGACGCAGGTAATGCGCCTGGCCGAACTCGCCCATGCGGCAGGGCTCGACGGGATCGTGTGCTCGGGGCAGGAAGTCGGCATGGTCAAGAAGGCGTGGAAGGACGGCTTCTTCGTCGTCCCCGGAATCCGCCCCGCAGGCGGCGGAACCGGTGACCAGAAGCGCGTCGTCACCCCGCGTCAGGCCCGCGACAATGGTGCAAGCGTGCTGGTGATCGGCCGCCCGATCAGCCGCGCGGAGGATCCCGCTGCCGCAGCCCGTGCGATCGAGGCGACGCTTTAGGCCGGCCGGCGATGGCGGACGAGGCCACCCCCAACCTGCCCTCGCGCGATTTCGCGGCGACGGCGGCGTTCTATGCCAGGCTCGGGTTCGAGGAGGATTACCGGTCTGAGGGCTGGATGATCCTCTCGCGCGGCACGGCGACGCTGGAATTCTTCCCCTACCCCGATCTCGATCCCTATCAGTCTTCCTTCAGCTGCTGCCTGAGGCTCGATGATCTGGGCGCGATGATGGCGCAGGTGAAGGCCAGCGGCGTGCCCGATGCGCGCCACGGCATCCCGCGCTATCACCCCGCCACGCCTGATCCGAGCGGGCTGACCATCGCCTATCTGATCGACCCGGACGGCACCCTGCTGCGGCTGATCCAGAACGACTGACCATGCCTGCCAACCTGACGATCACCCCTGCCACCTCCGGCGATGCGCCTGCGCTCAAAGACTTGCTCGAAGCTGCCTATCGCGGCGATTCGGCGCGTCGGGGTTGGAACCACGAGGCCGATATCCTCGATGACGAGCGCATCGAGCGCGAAGAGCTGGCTGCGTTACTTGCCGATCCCTCGGTGACGATTCTTACCGCGCGCGATGGTGACGTGCTGATCGGCTGCGTGGCCGTGACCCGCAAGGACGAGACGCTCGGCTATCTCGGAATGCTCTGTGTGCAGCCCGATCTGCAATCGGCAGGCCTCGGGCGAAAGCTTCTCGATGCAGCGGAGGATCACGCCCGCGCCCTCGGTCTATCGACGATGGAGATGACCGTCATCGACAGCCGTGCCAGCCTCATCGTGTGGTACGAGCGACGCGGCTATGTCTTCACCGGAGAACGGCGCCCCTTCCCCGTGCTGCGCGATCCGCCGGTGACCTTCGTGGTGCTGGAAAAGCCGCTCCGCCCGGCGTAAGGCCGCGCGCATGGCTGGCACGCTCATCAAGATCTGCGGACTATCGACGCCCGAAACCCTCGCGGCATCGGTGCGCGCTGGGGCAAGCCATGTCGGCTTCGTCCACTTCGCCAAGAGCCCGCGCCACCTTGCCCTCGTCGAGGCTGCCAAGCTCCGCGCGCTGGTGCCATCGCACGTCAAGGCGGTGCTGCTGCTGGTGAACCCCTCGCCCGATCTGCTTGCCGAAGCGGTGCGGGAAGTGCGCCCCGACGTAGTGCAGTTTCATGGCAGCGAAACCACCGAGGCCCTCGCCCGCTTCCGCACCGAAACAGGCATTGAAGCCTGGCGTGCTCTCGGGGTGAAAGGCCCCGAAGCGCTCGACGAGGCCAAGCGCTTTCACGGTGCGGTCGACCGCCTGCTGCTCGATGCACCCGCCTCGGGCCTTCCGGGCGGCAATGGCACGGCTTTCGACTGGAGCCTGCTCGCGCATTGGCAGGCCCCGGTTCAGTGGGGTCTTGCGGGCGGCCTCACCCCTGCCAATGTCGCAGACGCGATCCGCCTCACCCGTGCGGGCCTTGTGGATACATCCTCGGGGGTCGAGCGTTCTCCCGGTATCAAGGACGTGGACAAGATCACGGCCTTCTGCAAAGCGGCCCTCATATGAACACGCACCCTAACTCCTTCCGCACCCAGCCTGACGATCGCGGCCATTTCGGCCAGTTCGGCGGGCGCTATGTCGCCGAGACGCTGATGCCGCTGGTACTCGATCTCGAGCGCGAATACAGGAAGGCGCAGGCCGATCCGGCGTTTCAGGCGGAATTCGACGACCTGCTCGAACATTATGTGGGCCGCCCCAGCCCGCTCTATTTCGCGCCGCGCCTGACCGAAGAGCTTGGCGGCGCGCAGGTGTGGTTCAAGCGCGACGAACTCAATCACACCGGCGCGCACAAGATCAACAATTGCATCGGCCAGATCCTGCTCGCGATCCGCATGGGCAAGACCCGCATCATCGCCGAGACCGGCGCGGGCCAGCACGGCGTTGCGACCGCGACGGTCTGCGCGCGCTTCGGCCTGCCTTGCGTGATCTACATGGGCGCCGAGGACGTGAAGCGCCAGTCGCCCAACGTGTTCCGCATGAAGCTGCTTGGGGCCGAAGTGGTCCCTGTCACCAGCGGCGGCGCGACGCTTAAGGACGCCATGAACGAAGGGCTGCGCGACTGGGTCGCGAATGTTCACGACACCTTCTACATCATCGGCACCGCAGCAGGCCCGCACCCCTATCCCGAATTGGTGCGCAACTTCCAGAGCGTGATCGGCAAGGAAGCCCGCGCCCAGATGCTCGCGCGCACCGGCCGCCTGCCCGATCTGCTGGTGGCAGCCATCGGCGGCGGATCGAACGCGCTGGGGCTGTTCCATCCTTTCCTCGACGACCCGAGCGTGAAGATGCTCGGCGTGGAAGCGGCAGGCCACGGCCTCGATGGCGACGAACACGCCGCCAGCCTGCTCGGCGGCTCGCCCGGCGTGCTCCACGGCAACCGCACCTATCTGCTGCAGGACGAAGACGGCCAGATCACCGAAGGCCACTCGATCAGCGCTGGCCTCGACTACCCCGGCATCGGGCCGGAGCATGCGTGGCTGAAGGAAAGCGGCCGCGTCGATTACACCGCCGTTACCGACGAAGAGGCGCTGGATGCCTTCCAGCTGCTCTGCGCGACCGAGGGGATCATTCCTGCCCTCGAACCCTCGCACGCGATTGCCGCGGTGAAGAAGGTCGCGCCGACCATGCCGAAGGATTCGATCATCCTCGCCAACCTTTGCGGGCGCGGGGACAAGGACATTTTTACAGTCGCAGAGCGGCTGGGGGTGGAGCTTTGAGCGAAGGCGGAAAGCAATACCTTCAGGACCAGCTCATCGGCTGGCGGCGAAATGATCCTTGGGAAGCTTCACAACGCTTCTTCGTCGTTTTCGGCGTCGCGATGCTTGGTTACGTCGCCTGGGACTGGGTGGCGCGCGAAGAGATCAGATATGACCGCGCCTTCTGGCTTAGCCTCGCCTTCGCAACCGCCTTTGCTGCCTGTTCCATGATTTTCAAGATTAGGCCTGTTTTCCGCAAATGACCCGCTTCACCACCACCTTCGCCCAGCCCCGCCCCGCGCTCGTCTGCTTCATCACCGCAGGCGATGGCGACACCGCGGCCAATCTCGATGCGCTGGTGGAAGCCGGGGCGGATGTGATCGAACTGGGCATGCCCTTCACCGATCCGATGGCCGATGGCCCCGCGATTCAGGCCGCGAACCTGCGCTCACTCGGCGCTGGCACGACCACGGCGGATGTGCTGCGCTACGCCACCGACTTCCGCGCGCGGCACCCCGACGTGCCGCTGGTTCTGATGGGCTATGCCAACCCGATGGTGCGGCGCGGGCCGGAGTGGTTCGCGGAAGCCGCCGCCGCAGCGGGCGTCGACGGCGTCATCTGCGTCGACATCCCGCCCGAGGAAGACGACGCGCTCGGCCCGGCGCTGCGCGCCAAGGGCATCGCCCCGATCCGCCTCGCCACGCCAACCACCGACGCCGCACGCCTGCCGCAGGTGCTCGCCGGCTCGGAAGGCTTCCTCTACTACGTCTCGGTCGCCGGGATCACCGGCAAGCAGCAGGCCCAGATCGCCAGCATCGAAGAGAACGTCACCCGCATCAAGCAATCGAGCGACCTGCCCGTCGCGGTCGGCTTCGGCGTGCGCACGCCTGAACAGGCCGCCGCCATCGCCAAGGTCGCCGACGGCGTGGTTGTCGGCTCGGCGCTCGTGGAAATTTGCGGCGAGTATGGCGCCGCAGCTCCGGCCAAGCTAAGGGAGCTGACTTCGGCCCTCGCCAGCGCCGTCCACGCTGCCCGACAGGAGAACGCCGCATGAACTGGTTCACCCGAGTCCGCAATTCGCTTGGCTTCTCGCCCGAGAAGAAGTCCACGGAGAAGGATCTGTGGATCAAGTGCCCGTCGTGTCAGGAAATGCTGTTTGTGCAGGAATACGAGGCGAACCTCTCGGTCTGCCCGAAATGCGAGCATCACGGCCGCATCGGCGCGGACGCGCGGCTCGGCCTGCTGCTCGATCCCGGTTACGAACTGCTGCCGCTCCCCAAGGTCACCGAAGACCCGCTGGGCTTCAAGGACACCAAGAAATACACCGACCGCCTCAAGGCCGCGCGCGCCGCGAACCCGCATGAGGATGCTTTCGTCACCGGCTCGGGCACGATTGCGACCCGGCCTGCTGTGGTCGGTGTGCAGGACTTCAGCTTCATGGGCGGCTCGATGGGCATGGCCGTGGGGCAAGCCTTCTGCGAAGGCGCGCAGAAGGCACTTGATCGCCGCTGCGCCTATATCGTCGTGACTGCGGCTGGCGGCGCGCGGATGCAGGAGGGGATTCTCTCCCTGATGCAGATGCCGCGCGCAACCGTGATGACCCGCCGCCTCAAGACCGCAGGCCTGCCCTATATCGTCGTGCTGACCGATCCCACCACCGGCGGGGTGACCGCGAGCTACGCCATGCTTGGCGACATCCACATTGCCGAGCCGGGCGCGCTCATCGGCTTTGCCGGCCAGCGCGTGATCCAGGACACGATCCGCGAGCAGCTGCCCGAGGGCTTCCAGCGCGCCGAGTATCTCCACAAGCACGGCATGGTCGACATGGTCGTCCACCGCCGCGATCTGAAGGAGACGCTGGCGCAGGTGCTCGACTATCTTGCTCCGGTGAAGGCGGCGTAACGCATCCATGCGTGACTTCGGTCGGTCGGACGACCCGCGCGTTCAGGCCCAGCTTGACCGTCTCGCCGCGCTGAGCCTCCCCCAAGGCCGGCTCGGGCTTGAGACGATCCGCACCCTGATGGAGCGGCTCGGCAATCCGCATCGCAAGCTGCCGCCGGTGTTCCACGTGGCGGGCACCAACGGCAAGGGATCGACCTGCGCCTTCCTGCGCGCGATGCTGGAGGCGCAAGGGTACAAGGTCCACGTCACCACTAGCCCCCACTTGGTGCGCTACAACGAGCGCATCCGGCTGGCAGGCGAACTGATCTCGGACGCGATGCTGGCCGATGTGCTGGAAGAGGTGCTGGATGCGGGCGAGGACTTGAGCCCCAGCTTCTTTGAAGTCACCATCGCCGCCGCCTTCCTCGCCTTTTCGCGCGTCCCCGCCGACGTCTGCGTGGTTGAAGTCGGCATGGGCGGGCGGTTCGATGCGACGAACGTGCTGGAGCCCGAGGCGCTCGCCGCCTGCGGGATCGCCGCGCTGGGCCTCGATCACGAACGCTTCCTGCTGGCTCCCGAGGATGGCGTGCCGCAAGAACCGATGGCGCGCATCGCCTTCGAGAAGGCTGGGATCGCAAAAAAGGGCGTGCCGCTGGTGACGCTGGGTGCGTGGCACCTGCCCGAATCCCGAGCCGCAATTGAAGCCGTCGCCGCCTCGGTCGGCGCCCCTGTCTATCCGGCAGGTGCCTATGGCAGATGGGCGGCCAAGACAGGCGGTGGTGACGGACGGTTGATCTATGGCGAGGGCGAGGCCTGCTATTTCCACACCCCTCCCATCGGCCTTCCCGGCAGGCACCAGATCCAGAACGCCGGGCTCGCGGTCGCGATGCTGCGGTTTCAGGACAAGATTGCGGTGAGTGAGGCGGCGATGAAGGTCGGGATCGCCGCTGCCCGCTGGCCCGCCCGAATGCAGCGCCTTTCAGCCGGTCCGCTGGCAGGCACCCGCGAGGTTTGGCTCGACGGTGGTCACAACCCGCAGGCAGGCACGATGATCGGGGAGCATTTCAAGAGCCAGCACCTGCACCTGATCATCGGCATGATCGATGGCAAGGACCCGGCCTCGCTGATCGAGCCGCTCGGGGACTCGCTGGCCAGCATCACCGCCGTGCCGGTGCCGGGCCACGAATGGCACCCGGCAAGCGCCTTTGGCCCCGCCGCGCGCCCTGCGCCCGATGTGCCAAGCGCGATGGCGATGGTACCGGATGATGGTCTACCGATCCTCATCGCCGGCTCGCTCTACCTGGCGGGCGAGGTGCTGCGGCTCAACGACGAGCTTCCCGACTAGACCAGCTCCGGCTCGGGCGGCGGGGCATTCTCCGCCCTGCCCGAACGCGCCTGCCGCAGCCACTCCACCACGCAGAGCACCACGGCAAAAGCCCCGATCCCGGTGGTGAGCAGGAACACGTCGTAATAGCCGCGCTCCTCGATCATCTGGCCCAGCGCCGGACGACCCAAGGTCCCCACCAGCATCGTCAGCGAGGAGAGCAGCGCATATTGCACCGCGCTGTAACCCTTGGCGACGACGCTCGAGAGGTAGGCGACGAAGGCAGCCCCGGCGATACCGACTGCGATGTTCTCCATGCCGATGGTCAGCATCAGCCGCGCCATGCGGTCATCCGCGCCGAAGAGCCCCGCAAGCCAGGTGAAGCCCGTGAGATCGCTGGCGAGCTGCATCCGCGCACCGCCCACCGCAAGATCGGCGTAGAGCAGGTTGGTGAGCGCCGCGATCACTGCGCCCAGCGTCAGCGTGGTCATGCGGCCGATCACGGTGAGCAGCGTGCCGCCGAGCGCGAGGCCGACGATCAGCGCGCCGACGCCGAAGAACTTGGAGGCAATCGCCACCTCGTCCTTGGTGTATTGCAGCTCGCCCAGATAGAACGGGTAGGCAAAGCTGCCCCAGATCGCGTCGGTGATGCGGTAGGACAGCACCAGCGCGATCACCAGCACCGCCGCCCATTTGAGCCGCCCGATGATCTCCGCCAAGGGCAACACAAGCGCGCGATACCCGTGATCAAGCGCGACATCGAAGGCGCCGCTGGCCGGAGCCGCCTCGGCCAGCACAAAGCGGCCCTGCTTCCTCATCGCTTCCAGCCATCCGGCGATCAGGCCGGGGATCACCACGGTCGCGATCACGATCAGCGGGCCCATTTGGCTGACGAATTCAGTCGAATCCGGGCGCGTCTCGGGCGTCGCGGCGAGCGAACGGATCATGAAGTCGAGCACGATGACCAGCGCCCAACCCCACAGCAGCGCGACCGCGCCCAGCGCATAGGCGCGGATGCGCGGCGCGATCTGGCCGGCGGCGCGCAAAGTGCCGAGATTGGCGCGCTCGCTTGCCAGCGCAGCGGCGCTGCGCTCGGCATCGGGAGCAAACAGGCCGAGGAAGCCGACGAACAGCAGGATACCGCCCATGCTGGCGAAGACGGTGGGCCAGCCCATGCGCTCGGCCATGAACAGTGCCAAAGCCCCGCCCACCAGCGCGGCGACGCGGTAGCCCATCTGGAACACGGTCGAGAGGATGTCGATTGTCGCCACCTCGTCGGCGACATCGACCCGCCAGGCATCGATCACCACGTCCTGCGTCGCGCTGGCGAAGGCCCCGATCCCGGCCAGCAGCGAGAACACGCCCAGCGAAGACAGCGGATCAAGCGCCGAGAGCACCACCAGAATCCCGCCCAGCAGCAATTGCGCGGTCACGATCCACTGCTTGCGCTTCCCCAGCTTCCTGAGGCCCGGCAGATCGACGCGGTCGAGGGCGGGAGACCACAGGAACTTGAAAGCATAGGCAAGGCCCACCAGCGAGAACACGCCCATCGTCTCGACATCAACCTGGGCGTCCGTTAGCCACGCATAGAGCGTGCCGAGCAGCAGCGCGTAAGGCAGGCCCGAGGCAAAGCCGAACAGCAGGACATAGCCGGTCTTGGGATGGCGCAGCGAGGCCATCAGCCGCAGCCAGCGCGACAGGCGCGAGGAAGTGTCGAGAGCGGCGTCGGCCATTGTCGATCCCATGCTATCAGGTGGAGATTTGCTCCGGCCCGGTTTCGTGGCACACTAGGCACGGACGAGAGGATGAGAAAAGAGCGATGAACGCCGCCACAACAGATATGCCCAATTTGCGCCCCACTGCGGGCCAGCTCGCGCTTGCCGAGGCAATCCGCGGCGGGGTCGGGCGGCAGGCTGGCGGTATCCAGCGCGTTCCGGCGAGCAATTACACCTGCCCCGATCACTTCGCCCGCGAAAAGGCGGCGCTGTTCGATCGCCTGCCGCAGGTGCTTGCGCCCTCAGCGCTGCTGCCCGAGCCGGGCATGGCCGTGCCGCATGACGCCACCGGCCGCCCGCTGCTCCTCACACGCGATGCCGAGGGCCGTGCCCATGTCTTCCTGAACGTCTGCCGCCACCGCGGTACGCGGCTGGTCGAGGGGCAGGAGGTGCAATGCGCCAAGCGTCTCGTCTGCCCCTATCACGCCTGGACATACCGGCTCGACGGCGGTCTGATGGCCCTGCCCCGGCCCGAAACCTTCCCGGGGCTCAACAAGGCCGATTACGGCCTTGTGGAACTGCCCAGTCTGGAGGCAGGCGGGTTGATCTGGTTTGCACCGGACCAGAGCGCCAATTTCAATGATGCTGCGCGACTGGGCGAGGATCTCGATGCCTTCGGTGTCGGTCAGGCGCACCTGTTCCGGCGCAAGCTGCATACGGTGCAGGGCAACTGGAAGCTCATCATGGATGCCTTCCTCGAAAGCTATCACGTCACCCGCCTGCACGCGTCGACCATCGGCCCGTTCTTCAAGGACGGGATCACGGCCGGGGACCAGATCGGCCCGCACCAGCGCTCTGCCGTGGGCCGACTGGAGGAAATGGAGAGCGTCGATCTCACCGACATGGCGGCCCTGCGCCGTGTGGTGACCTTTGCCTACCAGCTGCTCCCGGCCACGATCATCGTCCCCAGCCCCGATTACGTGAACGTGATGGTGCTGATGCCGAAGTCGGCCGACCTGACGCTGGTCGAGGACTTCATGCTGATCCCCGAAGCTCCCGCGACCGAAAAGGCGCTGGCGCATTGGGAAAAGAGCTGGAACCTGCTCGACGGCGGAGTCTTCGCCTCCGAGGATTTCCGCGCGGCCGAACTCGGTCAGCAGGGGCTTTCCTCTGGCGCGGTCGAGCATATCACGCTCGGCACGCTGGAAGGCGGGATCGCGCGGTTCGACCAGATCGTGGCCGAAGCCTTGCGGGCAGCCAATTGAAGGCCTAGGCGCAGCGCCTATGCCCACCCAGCCCCCACGCTCCGAAAACCGCCCCGAAGGCGACCGCATCGCCAAGCTGCTCGCCCGCGCCGGTGTCGCCAGCCGCCGCGAGGTCGAGCGGATGATCGCTGACGGGCGCGTCGCGCTCGATGGCAAGGTGCTCGAAACCCCGGCGACGATCCTGCCGAACCTCAAGGGCGTGACGGTAGACGGCAAGCCCGTCACTGCCGCCGAGCCTACCCGCCTGTTCGCCTTCCACAAGCCCACCGGCCTCATCACCGCAGAGCGCGATCCCGCCGGGCGCCCGACGATCTACACCGCTTTGCGCAATGCCCTGCCCAAGGGCGCAGGCCGCGTGATGCCTGTGGGGCGGCTCGACCTCAATACCGAGGGCCTGCTGCTGCTGACCAATGACGGCGAGGTGAAGCGCCGGCTCGAACTGCCCGCAAGCGGCGTGCCGCGTACATATCGCGCGCGCGCGTTTGGTGCCGTCAGCCAGGAGCAGCTCGAAGACCTGATCGAAGGCGTCGAGATCGACGGTGTGCGCTACGGTTCGATCGATGCCAATCTCGAACGTTCCTCGGGGCGCAACCTATGGATCGAGATGACCATCACCGAGGGCAAAAACCGCGAAGTGCGGCGCGTGCTCGAACATCTCGGATTGCAGGTCAACCGGTTGATCCGGGTCGGTTACGGCCCGTTCCACCTCGGCGATCTGCCGCGCGGCCAGGCGGTGGAACTCACCGGCAAGCCGGTCGAGCGCTTCCTTGCCGAGCTGGCGAGAGGCGGACGCAAGTGAGGATCATCGCCGGACAGTGGCGCGGCCGCAAGCTTGCCGCACCCAAGGGCGATGCCACCCGCCCGACCGCCGACCGCACCCGCGAGACACTGTTCTCGATGCTGCTGAGCCGCCTCGGCGATTTCGAGGGCTTGCAGGTCGCCGATCTGTTTGCAGGATCCGGCGCTCTGGGGCTCGAGGCCCTGTCGCGCGGGGCGGCAGGCTGCCTGTTCGTCGAGCAGGACCGCGCGGCGCTCGATTCGATCCGCGCCAATATCACGGAATTGAGCGCTCGCGATCAGGCGCGCGTCGAGGCCGGCTCGGTGATGCAGCTGCGCGCTGTCACCCAGCCGCTCGATCTGATCCTTGCCGATCCGCCCTATCACTCGGGCGCGGGTGAGGTCGCACTCGACCGGCTGCTGCGATTGGGCTGGATTGGGCCGCAGACCTGGATCAGCCTCGAGACCGCGTTCAACGAGGACCCTGCGATCAACGGCCTTGAGATCGAAACCTCCCGCAAAGTCGGCAAGGCCAAGCTCACCCTGCTGCGTCTCGCCGCATCCGACACCTGAGACGCGCAGTCGATAAGCAGCCCCGTGGCGCTTGCCCGCGAAGGGATTGTTCCCTACCTGTTCGCATGAGACCATGAGCACACAACTGCCCTCCCCCGCTTCGGCACCTGACGCTGTGCCCGCCTATGCCGCGCGGCTCAACCCGCCGCAGCGCGCCGCCGTGCTGGCGACCGAAGGCCCGGTGCTGATGCTGGCAGGGGCAGGCACAGGCAAGACAGCAGCGCTCACCGCCCGCCTCGCCCATCTGGTGGCGACCCGCCGCGCCTATCCCTCGCAGATCCTGTGCGTCACTTTCACCAACAAGGCCGCCAAGGAAATGCGCGAGCGTGTCGCGCATCATCTCGGTGCGGGGGCAGAGGGCCTGCCGTGGCTTGGCACCTTCCATTCGATCTGCGCCAAGATGCTGCGCCGCCATGCCGAACTGGTGGGCCTGCAGCACAACTACACCATTATCGACACCGACGATCAGATCCGCCTGTTGAAGCAGCTGATCGCCGAGGCCGAGCTCGACGAGAAGCGCTGGCCCGCACGCCAGCTGGCGGGGCTGATCGACCGCTGGAAGAACCGCGGCCTCAATCCGGGTGATCTCGATGCGGTCGAAAACGAGGCCTATGCCAATGGTCAGGGCACGGCGCTCTACGCGCGCTATCAGGAGCGCTTGAAGCAGCTGAACGCCTGCGATTTCGGCGATCTGATGCTGCACATGCTCAACATCCTGCGCCAACATCATGATATTCTGACCGATTACCAGCGCCGCTTCCGCTACATCATGGTGGACGAATATCAGGACACCAACGCGGTGCAGTATCTGTGGCTGCGGCTGCTCGCGCAGGAGCACAAGAACATCTGCGTTGTCGGCGATGACGACCAGTCGATCTATTCCTGGCGCGGGGCTGAAGTCGCCAACATCCTGCGCTTCGAAAAGGATTTCCCCGGTGCCGAGGTGATCCGGCTCGAACAGAACTACCGCTCCACGCCCCACATTCTCGGCGCGGCCTCGGGCCTGATCCGCGCAAATAGCCAGCGCCACGACAAGACGCTGTGGACCGAAGTGAACGGAGGTGACAGGGTCAAGGTCATCGGCGTGTGGGACGCGCCCGAGGAAGCGCGCCGGGTGGGCGAGATGATCGAACGCCTGAAGCGTGAAGGCGCCCCACTCGACCGGATCGCCATTCTCGTGCGCGCACAATACCAAACCCGCGAGTTCGAAGACCGCTTCATCCAGATCGGGATCAATTACCGCATCATTGGCGGTTTCCGATTCTACGAGCGCGCCGAGATCCGCGATGCGCTCGCCTATCTGCGCCTGATCGCCCAGCCGCAGGATGATCTCGCCTTCGAACGCATCCACAACCAGCCCAAACGCGGACTCGGCGCCAAGGCGCTGGAACAGATGCACAGCCATGCGCGCCGAACGGGCTTGCCGCTGGCCGCAGCCGCGCTCCAACTGGCCGACAGCGACGAATTGCCCAAGCGCGCGGCGCTCACCATCGGCGGGCTTATGCGGCAGTTCTTCCACTGGCGCGAACAGGCCGAGGTGCTGAGCCCTGCCGATCTTCTGCGGCTGGTGCTCGAGGAATCGGGCTACAACGCCATGCTCGCCGCCGACCGCACACCGGAGAGCGCCGGCCGCGCCGAAAACCTCTCCGAACTCGCCCGCGCAATGGAGGAATACGCAACGCTTGGCGATTTCCTCGAACATGTCAGCCTCGTCATGGACAATGACCGCGCAAACGAGGGCGAGACGGTAACAATCATGACGATCCACGCCGCCAAAGGCCTCGAATTCGACAATGTCTTCTGCGTCGGTTGGGAGGAAGGCGTGTTCCCCTCACAGCGCGCGATCGACGAAGGCGGGCTTGCGAGCCTCGAGGAGGAGCGGCGCCTCGCCTATGTCGCCATCACCCGCGCACGGCGGACCTGCACCATCCTGCACGCTGCCAATCGCCGCATCTATGGCCAGTGGGTGAGCTCGATACCCAGCCGCTTCATCGAGGAGCTGCCGGCCGAGCATATCGATCAGGAAACCACGCTGACCGGGGGTGCGAGCCTGTGGCGTGCCAACTGGAGCGAGCAGGACGATCCCTTCGCCCATGTCGCGCGCGATCATCCCGCCAAGGCCCAGACTCGCGGCCCCGGCTGGCAGCGCGCGCTGACCTCAGGTTACCAGACCAAGCCTGCAAGCGTGCGCGAGAACACCCGCTCGGCCGCCAGTTTCGCCGCGCCTGCACGCAGCGACATCGCGATCGGCGCGATGGTCACCCACGACAAGTTCGGCACCGGCTGCGTGATCGATCAGGAGGGCAACAAGCTCACCATCCTGTTCGAGGACGCCGGCGAAAAGCGCGTGCTCGACAGCTTTGTGACAGTGGTGGGCTAGGCGATGGACCTGCCCGATGTCCTCGGGTTCTTCAGCATACCGGGTCTCAAGCCGCCCTTCGGCCAGCATTGGAGCTGGTGGGTGCTGTGGTCGCTGTGGGCGGGGTTCTGGCTGGGGATAGTGGTGCTGGCCAGCGTGATCGTCGCCGGAATGATCACAGGCTGAGGTCTACTCGGCCGGTTCAACCACAGCCTCGGGCTTGGTTTTCCAGTAACGCGCTTCGAACGGACGCAGCAATTCACCCGCAACATCGCGCGTGCCTTCGGCAATGCCGGTCTGGCAATTCACATAGGGAGCCGGGTCGACATAGGTGCCGAACAATTGGTCCCACATGGTCACGGTGTTGCCGAAGTTGGCCCCCATCAATTGCTCGTCGCGGATATGGTGCAGGCGGTGCGCGGCGGGCGAGATCAGCACCCGGCCGAGCGGGCCCAGCGTCCAGGGCACATCGGCGTGGATCAGATAGCCCCACGAGGAGCGGATCATCACCGCGCCGACGAGGGCCCAGACCGGCAGGCCGAGCAGGATCACCAGCGCCAGATCGGCAAACAGGCTCAGCGCCTCGCCGAAGGGATGCTTGCGATGCAGCGTCAGCCAGTTCATCGCCTCGTCGGCATGGTGGGTCGCATGGATGCGCCACAGCTCCGGGCTATGCTCCAGCCGGTGCCGCCAATAGGCGGTGAAGTCGATGATCAGGATCGCCGCCAGCAGAGACACACCCTTGGGCAGGCTCTCCCAGAACTGGGTCAGCACGGCAAAGTGATAGATCGTATCGCGCACCATTGCGACCGGGATCGCCACCAGCGGGATCGCCACCAGCGCGTTGAACAGCAACAGGCCTATGTTCGTGCCAATCTCGCGCCGCGCCGCCTTCAGCCCGGCG
>Ga0315900_10002080_pt1 | contig 31315 bp, 35 predicted proteins | sample LakEriMetagenome_FD_203521 | JGI IMG/M metagenome (GOLD analysis project Ga0315900, IMG submission 203521) | Freshwater fungal communities from buoy surface, Lake Erie, Ohio, United States - Buoy 12 MA114 | ecosystem: Environmental > Aquatic > Freshwater > Lake > Lake biofilm | place: USA: Lake...
TATGATTCTTGTTTTGGTACAATGGTCTTGCCATTTTCCACATAGTTTCTTGTGGATAATGTAATCTTGGTGTAGTAGTACCACAACCTACAACCAATACAGCGAGCAATAATAATACTAGTTTTTTCATAATGATTTTAGTTAACTAATATTCAAATGATATAAAAATAAAAAAACAGGGTTTTTACACCCTGTTTCTTTTCTACTCTTCTAGCATTATGTATAGTATTGCTAGAAAACCTAGAACACAATACACAACCCAAATAGGGCTAGTTTGCAGTGCAATAAAATCGCCTGCAAACAATGCAGCAAACAACAGGTTTAATAAGGTCCCTGTTGTGAAGACCCCTACTACTAATAGTATTATTAGTAGGATACGAAACATTTTCTCTTTCATATGTACAAAGTTTATGTTACAGTCTTCAAATGATATCAATAAAAGCATTTAAAAAAACAACACCCCCTGTTGAGGGAGTGTTGTTTGCACTAGAACGGCAAGTCGTCAGAGTCAGTGACTTTTGCAGGTGCAGGTGCAGGCGCAGAGGTTTGCGCAGGTACGGAGTGGGTGTAAGTAGACTTTACATTTGTGTGGACCGAGTAGGCAACTTTGCTCTCAATGAGAACTTCTTTACCATCGCGGTTCTTCCATTTACGACCACACAACTCAAATCTAATAGAAATCATAGATTCAAGTGGAATGCTATCGTAATCAGCACACCTTCCGTTATGAACCTCAAACTTTAAAAGTTGAGGATACTGTCCTAATGTCTCGACGACAATCTCGCGTTTTTCGAGTCTGTCGGAAACCTTGGTGATAGGACTCACCCATTTTAGAATAATATTCGTTAATTCCATAGTTATCGTATGATATATATAGACAACAGCAAACCGGTACTTGTACCTTTACGGTATTGTTTGTACAGATAAGCCTGTTCAAATGATATTACTAAGAATAGAAAAAAAAAGAGTGTGGTATCTAACACCACACTCTTCTTTCAGGCTGCATAGTACATCTCTAGAGCATCCTCTAGAGATTTTGCAGAAGCAGACCGTTCTTGGGACCACAGGTCTTGTGACCCGTAGCCCCAATCTTGGGGTTCTACCTCCTCATATCTGAGGGGGCAGTATTCTGAACGATTTATTAGATCGTTCTTTAACTCACCCGAAGGTAATCTTTGGGTGAGTTCTTCTACTGTAATTTCTACAGTAGGAAACGAGACTCGGGTTTCCCCGAATTTGCTCCCATACTCATTGAATAGGGAGCAATAAATTACGTTAAACTTTTCCATAGTATTCAAATGATATTGATAAAGATTTGATGTTGTGCTGTGTGTGTGCTCTCTTCCTACTACAACAACAATAGAACATAACACATAGATGCTACACACCACACAACACTACCTACCCACCTCACTCTCTTCTCACAGAAAATAAAAATTAGAACTTATTCTAGAAATTAACTTTTTCCTAGAGAAATGACGGGGGGTACCCGAAAGATAGATTTCAGCCGGGGGGTTGATCAGATACACCCCCACTAACACAAGTCTTATACCAAAACTTATAGCCGTATTGGGTTGTTAAATTAATTTCATAGATTTGTAATATGTTATTGTTTGAAGAAGTAGAGTTTATTGAGGGGGTACTTACTGCTAAGATTGCTATAGTAGACAATGAGTTTGACTATAGGTATGTTATTAGTAAATTTGTCTCCGGGGTTTTACAAGCTAAAGTTCCTGCTGAAATTATAGTTCCCTTAGATAGTGGTTCTACTTATAGGATGATTGTAGTTTCGGAAAACGATACAGCTTCTATTATTTTATCTAAAGAAAAATGATATTATTTAAGTTAACTAGCAGATCTCGTCCTGAGAAATTGATACGGACGATTGAGAATATTAAGAGCATGGTAGAATCGGATGATTATGTTATACTATGCACTCTTGATGAGGATGATGAATCTCTTGTTTCTATTAAGGAAAAACTAAGTTCGTATGATAAGGTAGTTTGTTACTACGGTGTATCTAAAAATAAGGTAGATGCTATTAACAGGGATATGAATCTAGCGCCCGCGTGGGATATTCTTGTTAATGTATCTGATGATCAGGTATTTTTGATCAAAGGATTTGATAAGATTATAAAGGATCATGTTGCTGCAGTAGGAGGTGATTGTTTTTTACATTACCCTGATGAGAATGCTAAACACCATCTTGCTACTATGAGTATAATGGATAGGAAGTATTATGATAGGGATGGTTATATATATCACCCGGATTATACTTCATTGTGGTGTGATAATGAAGCTATGGAAGTAGCTAAAAAAAGGAATAGATATTTTTATTTTAGCAATAAAATATTTGATCATTATCATCCTGTTTATAAAAAAACAGCGTGGGATGCTCAATATCATAAAACAGAAAGCTTTTTTGAAGCTGATAGACAGGTGTTTAAGCGAAGAGAAGCAGAGAATTTTGGATTAAATGCTTGAGGAAAAAGAAATTCTTAACTCAATATTAGGTAATACTGTTGGATTTTTCCTAGAAATAGGGGCGGGGGATGGTAAAACAAATTCACTAACCGGGGACCTTGCAGCGAAAGGGTGGTATGCTACAATCGTAGAACCATCTTGTTATAAGGCAGAGAAATTACAGGAGATTTACGGTAATGAAAAGCACCAGGTGTTTAATTTTGCATTATCTCCTACTTCAGAATCATACTTTAGAGACACTAGTAATGAAGGATTACCTGATAAAGTGCTAGAATTGTTTGAGTTAAAAAAAGCTAAGGAAGAATTTATTCCTCTTTTTCTTTATTATAATACACCTACTTTATTAAGTCGTATAAGTGTTATTCATACCTTTGATTTGATTGTAATAAACATCAAAAATCCGGGGTTTATACTTAAGGGATTAATAAGTATGGTAAATAAAGCTAAATTTGTGTGCCTTAAAAAACCAGATGATTTTTATAGTCTTAAGGAAATAGGTAATATTCTAGAAAAACACACTTTAGTAGACGAAACGGGGACTTATTTATTTTATCAAAGGTCATGAAAACACTATCAATTCTTATCCCTACTGTAGTAGGAAGAGAACATCTTTTAGAAAGACTACGTTCAGTTTTAAACCCTCAATTAACAGAAGACGTTGAGGTTATAGAGCAAAAAGATAATAAAGAAATTTCTATTGGTAAAAAAAGACAGGAACTTTTAGAAAAAGCAACTGGAGAATACGTTGTATTTATAGATGATGATGACATGATTTCTGAGGATTATGTAAAGTCTATAATAAAAGCTCTTGAATCAGAACCTGATTGTGTAGGTTTTGAAATAAAATGCTCTGGTTTACCTGGCGTTACTGTATCTGCTAGTAATAAATGGGATGCATGGAGGGACAAGCATGGTGGATTTGATTATGTACGAACTCCTTATCATAAAACTCCTGTAAAAAGAAGTTATGCTTTGCAAATTGGTTATAAGGATATGAGATACGCAGAGGATCATGATTATTCTAAAAGACTTAAGAGTTCAGGATTAATAAAAAAGGAAGTGTATATACCTAAAGTGTTATACAATTACTTATATGTTAAAGAAGATTTTAATAAAAAATACGGGATATGATACTTAAAGTTACTACAGGAGGTGGTTTAACATCTTGTTTATCAGTAAGATTACATGATTTCTGCCAGCAAAAAAACTGGAAAGAAATTACAGACATAGATTCAACCAAGCAGTTTTCTTTCTACACAGATTGGTTACTACACACAAAAGGAGTAGCATTTGATAAACCATTTTGTGATAATGTTTATGCTCCTTTTGATTCCACAAAAGTTCAAGATTTGGTTTTACCTAATTATGATCATGGATTACAATTTGCCTGGTATGATGAAATAGATTTAAAAAACATTCATCTTTTAGCAAATGAAGTATGTAAATTAAATTCTAATATTTATAATCGTTCTGAAGAAATATCTTCTTTTTATGATTTTAAAGATCGGTGCTCTGTTATTTATAGAGGTAATGATAAAGTAAAAGAAATAGAAAGAACTCCTTACGATGCTATTATAGATATTGCTTTTCAATCAGGTTACAATAAGTTTTTTTTGCAGACGGACGAGGTTGAGTTTTATGAATATTTTATACAAATATTTCCTGATACATTATCAAATGAGAATATACCTAGAATAGAAACAAACTATGACTCTTATGTTGTATCAGAAAACTTAACTTTCTTTGCTCAGGAGTTTTTAGCAACACTACACGCATTATCTACAATGTCTCCTGCTATAATTACTAATACTGGTAACATAGGAATTTGGTCTGCTATTTTTAGAGGGAACCTAGAAAACTTTTATCAGTACCATAGTAAAGAAAAAAGATATAGGAAACTTGCATAGTTTAAACTTTTAATGTATATTTGTTGCATGGAAAATCAAAATGCAACCTCTGCTGCGGAACAAGGTTCTAGCACAGAAAACAATGTATCAGCTAAAATACAAGAAGCTCAAGAACGTGCAATGGCTCAGTACTACAAGAGCAAAACTCCTAATTTAAAAGCGCAACGTATTTATTATGAAGAACTTGCGATGATTTGGAAAGCTCGTTTAGAGGAGTTAAAAAATCGTATGGAGTTTATTCAACTTAGCGTTCAATTAGAAAAAGGTTTTGAAGAAGCTAAAGTAGAAGAAGAATCAAAAGAAGCTAACGAAACTAATTAAGTTAACTTTTAAAATTTATACCATGTTAAAAAACATTATAAATTTCTTTGCTCCTTCTTCTGGTGACAAGATTGAGATTAAGGTTAAAAATCCTAAGTGGACTTTTCTCTTAGATCCAGGACATGGAGGTATGGTAAATGGTCAGTATGTTACACCAGGTAAAAGATCTCCTGCTTTTCCAAACGGAGAGGTATTATTTGAAGGTGTAAATAACCGTTTAAATGTAAATGCTGTATTTAGACTAGCTAATAACTTAGGTTTTAAGGTAGCGAATCTTGTTCCTACTAATGAAGATGTAAGTTTGCTTAAACGTGTAACATTAGCTAATAAATATGGTAAAAAATCTGTTTATATTTCTTTTCATAGTGACGCTGCAGGAGATGGTATTAACTGGCACCCTGCTTCTGGTATTACAGTATTTACGTCTAAAGGGCAAACTCTTTCTGATAAATTTGCGGACATTGTTTTTAAAAATCTTAGGTCTCAGTTCCCCGAAATGAACATGCGTCAGGATATGACTGACAAAGACCCTGATAAAGAAGAAAACTTCTTTGTATTACAAAAAACAATAATGCCTGCAGTTTTATTAGAGTTAGGATTTCACACTAATTTTAAGGAAGCTCAATACATTCAGACAGAAGAGTTTAGACTAAAGCTAGCTAAAGCTATGGTAGATTCTATGTATGAATGGGAAACAACTAATTTATGATAGTAACGCGCGTACATAAAAAAACAAGGCTGACTTTAAGAGAGGGGTTGGAGTTCCAACTCCTCACTTATTGTTTTATAAAAGATTTGAATATAAGTCTTGCAGACAGAAAAGCTTTAGTAGAGTTGATTATATATGGTCCTACTCCATTAAAGGATTTTTGTACTCATGTCACAAATATTTCAATATTTAAGTCATCTCAATCTACTAGAAATGCTTTATCTAAACTTGAAAAAATGGGTTTTATATACAAGACCGGCAAGAGTAGAAAAGAGATTGTGATACACCCTGATTGCGAAATAATAAACAAACCTGCTGTTTTATTGCAGTTTGAATTTTTAGCTCATGGTACCAACAGATCCTAATACACTAATCAAAAACGTAGCTATCAAAACAGGATTTCCTGAGAAAGTATGTAGTGAAATAATACATCTTTACTGGAATCGTGTACGTCAAGGTATGGTAAAAGGTAATGCACCTTATGTTAAAATTAGGAACTTTGGTTTGTTAAAAGCATCTACTAAAGTCATTGATAGAAAAATTGAACACTACGACAAAGTATTGCATAACATAGATAACTCAAAAAAACCTGTATTTATGATACGTTATGCTAGTTGGAGAATATCTATTTTAAGAAAACTACAGTTTATTTATTTATATGAAAACTTTATTAAAAGAAAAATTAGGAAAGTTCGCGTCAGTATTTTTAGAAATCTTGAAGAATCGCAAAAAAATACAGCAGGGGCTCATAAATTTATTACTCAGGAAACAGGAGATTGAAGCTATTGCTGCTTATAGAATGAGCAAGTGCGAAACCTGTGTATTTATGGATCGCAAAGGTTCTGATTGTGCTGTACCAGGAACACAACCTTGTTGTAGTATTTGTGGATGTTGTTTAAGTTTACTTACAAGATCTCTTTCTACAGAGTGTTCTAATGATGATAATAAATTATGGCATGCTGTTATAACCCAAGAACAAGAAGATAAACTATATGAAAAAATCAACTACAAAGCGGAGTAAATACTTTACAATAGTAGGTAATAGAGTTTGTTTACCTTTGATATTGACCTTAAAACATATTAAGAATACTAATGTGTATGATGATAATAATAATCTTATAGGTCAAACTCAAACGGTTAAAAAAACCAAAGAAAAAATTGTACAGTTTTGGATTCCAAAAGCTAACATAAATTGTGTTCAGTCTTATATAAATAGTAGGAATGAGATTTCACCGGTAAGATGTTACATTACTGATTCTATAACTAATGATAGCTACTTGATAGCATCTTCACCAGAGTCAATTATTAATTTAGATTTACGTAAAAATTCAGGATATGGTTCTTAAGTTTGACGAAAAAGATCATAAATACACTTCTATAGATGGCGATAACATTGAATGGGAAAGTGTTACGCGAATAGTGTCTTCTTACAAGAATAAGTTTGACCCCAATCAACACTTTAAATCTGTAAAGAATCCTAAGAGTAAGTGGTATGGTAAAGACCCTCTAGAAGTAAAAGCAATATGGGAAGCAGAAACACAACGTTCTGTTGAGTGTGGTGATTGGTACCATAAAAAACAAGAAAAAGAACTATGGTCTGCAGGTAGTATAAAGCACGAAGATTCTACACTTCCTGTGCACAAAGCATTAGAAATAGAAGGTTCTAGAGTAGCAGAAAACCTTAAGTTGCAACCAGGTTGCTATCCTGAACTAATTGTCTACCTTAAATCTGCAAAAATTTGCGGTCAATCTGATAAGGTTATTGTTTCTAATAAAGGTGTGGTAGACATAGAGGATTACAAAAGCAACAAAGAAATTGAAAGAGAATCATTTAAAAATTGGGAGGGTAAACACAAGATGATGTTACCTCCTGTAGATAATTTACAAGATTGTAATTTCTATCATTATGCATTGCAGTTAAGTTTCTATATGTATATGATTCTTAAACACAATCCTAAATTAAAAGCAGGAAACTTAACTATTCATCATATAAAGTTTGAGTTAGAATCTACTGATGCTAATGGTTATCCTATTTATAAAAGAGATAAAGATGGTAGTTTTATAGTAAAAGAAGTAGAAAAGATAAAATTACCTTATCTTAAGAGTGAAGTTATTTCAATAATAAAACATCACGGATGAAACTATTTGACGTAAAAAATAAAGTACTTATTCCTACAGAGCATTGTTATGCTTTAGATTTTCTTAAAGAAATAATGGAAGAATACCCTGATTGTTATATAGAAGTATATAAGTATATCTTCTACATGGGTTCTATAAGTGCTGACGAAAATCCTTTTTTTAATGTACCTGAAGACGACAAAGAAGAAATAATTTTATCGGAAATAGATAGTTCTTGTTTTTCTACAGAGGAGTTAACTATACAAAATGCTCTAGAAAAATACAGACAGCTAGAACAGACTCCTACTCTACGCGCGTACATAGGTATTAAATCTATGTTAGATAGACTATCTGATTATATGTCTAATACAGCAATTTCTCACGGAAGAGATGGTAATATTACAGCATTGCTTTCTGCAGCTGAAAAATTTCATAAAATAAGAGAGTCTTATAAAGGAGTTTATAGAGATCTTATGGATGAACAAAAATCTCGTGTACGAGGTGATAGAGCAAGAGGTTACGATCAATGATACAAAACTTTTATTTTACAGACATTCCTACTTGGGACAATGGTACTTGGACAAAAACTACTTTTGAAAACAAAGTAGATTTTATAGAATTTTGCGATTCTTTGTTTAAGGAACCTGGTGAATATAATTTTAATGAAACTACTGCTCGTCTTTTTAATGAACAAGGTTCTTTCTTTGAAAAGAATCAATTTTACACAGATGCTCCTTACAAGAGTGCTGATTATATTAAATACTGGGACTTTGAAAAAACTAAATGCAGAAAGGGTCTTATTATTAAACTGGGAAAAGATACTTGGTATTTAACAAGAGCTTACTACATGTGGCTTAATTTTCTACCAATCTTTGATAAAATAGATAATAAGTACGCTTTCCCTAAAATTTGGGATACTCAGTACCATATGAGACTTTATGATTTTAGAGCTGAATTAAAAGGTCTAAATTCAGTTTGTATGAAGAAGCGTCAGATTGCTTACTCTTACCAAATGTGTGCGGAGATGATTACTGAGTTTTGGTTTGAAGAAGGTTCTATTCTTAAAATAGGTGCTTCTGATAAAGGTTACATTAGTGACGAGGGTACTTGGAAATACTTAAATGAGTATAGAGATTTCTTAAATCAACATACTGCTTGGTATCGTCCTACTAATCCAGGTGGAGTTTTACACTGGGAACAAAAAGAAGAAGAAACTATAGGAGGTAAAAAACAAACTTTTGGTAACAAGTCTATGATTCTGGGACGAAGTTTTGAAAAATCTCCAACAAAAGGTGTGGGTGGTAGATGTCGTAAATTCTGGTATGAAGAGGGTGGTATTGCTCCTACTGCAGATAAAACATTTAAGTACTTAGAACCTGCTCAAAGACAAGGGCAAATTAAAACCGGTATTTTTTATCTAGGAGGTTCTGTAGGGGAACTTGACAAATGTGAACCTCTGAAAAAATATTTACTACGTCCTATTGAAAATAAGTTTTTGGGTGTAGAGCATAAGTTGATGGACTCAAAAGGTACAGTTGCTGTTACAGGTTTGTTTATTCCTGAGCAGTGGTCTATGCCTCCTTTTATAGATGCTTATGGTAATTCATTAGTACAAGAAGCATTAGAAGCTCTAGATAAAGATTACGAAAAACTTAAAGAAAATCTAGACCCTGCAGAATATCAACTTGAAATTTCTCAGCGTCCTAGAAATATAGAAGAAGCGCTAGCTAGTAGAAAAGAATCTAAATTTCCTTTACATATATTACAAGCGCAGGAAATGCGTATTGCTAACAAAGAGTATAGTGTAGAATATTTAGATCTTGATTATAACGAAAAAGGTGAGCTTGAAGCTAAAAAAAGTATGCGTTATCCTATTATGGATTTTCCTGTAAAGAAAGAACAAAAAGATAAACGAGCTTGCATTTCTGTATGGGAGAGACCTTGTAAAGATCCTTCATTTGGTCAGTATTACGCTTCTATTGACCCTGTTTCTGAAGGTGCTACTACTACTTCAGATTCTCTTTGTTCTATTATAGTTTACAAAGCACCTACAGAAGTTACTGTGTATGAGGAAGATGGTACATCTAGAACTGAAATAGAAGGTGACAAAATTGTTGCTACTTGGTGTGGTCGATACGATGATATTAACGAGACACATCAGCAGTTGTTAAATATTATTACCTGGTACAATGCGTGGACTATTATAGAAAACAACGTACCTATTTTTATTACATACATGATTCTTAAAAAGAAACAGCACTTTTTGGTACCTAAAGATAAGATGCTGTTTTTGAAAGAGTTAACTGCTAATTCTACAGTAAGATCTGAATATGGATGGAAAAACGTAGGTGTCATTTTTAAAACTCACCTTTTAAGTCATGCTATTGAATATGTAAAAGAAGTCATAAACGAGGAGCATGCTACTACAGGTAAAGTAGTAAAACGTGTTTACGGAGTAGAAAGAATACCTGACCCTATGCTTATTAAAGAAATGAAAGCATATGTAGACGGGTTAAACGTGGATAGACTTGTAAGTTTTTGCGCTCTTGTGGCGTTTATAAAAGTCCAAACAGCTAACAAGGGTTTTGCTAAAAGAGTTATCAATAAAGATTTGGATAAGAATAAAGATTTGTATAAATTGACAAAGAGTCCTTTTAAACATTTTGGAGGGATGAAACAATCAATTAGAAAATCTCCTTTTAAAAATATAAGATGAGAATAGTTAACGCACTGCAAGTAAAACAGGGAGCCAAAGTAGATAGAAATAATAGACTTGGTCTTATAGTACAACCTTTACAGTTTCTTCCTGAAAAGGAAAAAGATGACGTTTGGTTAGCGTCTTGTGTAGATTATTTTGAATGGCAGGGTATTAAACAAATATCTAGAAATGCTAAAAGATTACTCAAAAACTATAAGTTAGCTAGAGGTATTATTGATAGAAACGACTATATCGTAGATGAAACATCGGATACTGCAGAATTGGTAGATACTCTAAACTTTCAATACGACGGTGCTAATGAATTAAAATTCTATCCTATTATTCCTAATGTAGTTAATGTATTATGTGCTGAATTTGCTAAAAGAAACAATACAGTTTCATATAGAGCGGTAGATGATACTTCCTACAACGAGCAGTTAGAAGTTAAAAAAGAAATGGTAGAGGAAGCTCTTTTTGTTAAAGCTCAACAAAAAATAGCTGCTGCTATGGTAGAACAAGGGGTAGACCCTAATGACCCAGAAGTTCAAGAAGCTCTCGGTCCAGAAAAAATTCAATCAATGCCTGAAATACAAGCAGTGATGACTAAAAGTTATCGTTCTTTGTGTGAGTTATGGGCACAGCATCAGCATAATGTAGATGTTGAACGATTTAAAATGGATGAATTAGAAGAAAGAGCATTTAGAGATAAGTTAATTACAGATCGTGAATTCTGGCATTTTGAAATGCAAGAAAACGATTATAAGGTAGATATATGGAATCCTATTACTACTTTTTATCATAAATCACCTTCTGTCCGTTATACTTCAGAAGGTAATTATGTAGGAAAGATTGATGTGATGACTGCTTCTGATGTTATTGATAAATACGGTTATTTGATGACAGAAGAAGAATTAAGAAGTATAGAACTTAATTATCCTGTAAAAGGAGCTACTTATGCTATGCAGGGTGTTCAAAACGATGGTTCTTTTTATGATCCTACAAGAACTCACGAATGGAATACTTCAATGCCTTCATTAGGGTACCGTCAGTTTTTGTCGGTGCACGATGATTTTATTTACGGTGGTGACCCTATATGGGCAGTCTATGCAGAATCAGAAGATCTTATAAATACAGGTAATGCTTATTTTGTAAGGGTTACTACAGTATATTGGAAGACACAAAGAAAAGTTGGTCATCTTACTAAGATTACAGAAGAAGGAGAAGTTATAGAAAAAGTTGTAACAGAATCATATAAAGTAACAGACAAACCTCTTTACGACGCTACTCTTAAAAAAGAAAAAACCGCTGAGACTTTAATTTTTGGTGAACACATAGAATGGTTATGGATTAATGAAGTTTATGGTGCTACAAAAATTGGACCTAACAGACCTTCATTGTGGGGTATGAATAATCCTGGTGGTTTTAATCCTATTTATTTAGGAGTAGGAAAAGATAAACCTGGTAGATTGAAATTCCAGTTTAAAGGTAACAATAACTTATATGGATGTAAACTTCCGGTAGAAGGTTCTGTATTTAATGATAGAAATACAAGATCTGTTTCTATGGTTGATATTATGAAACCATATCAAGTAGGTTACAATATTGTCAATAACCAAATTCAAGATATTCTTATTGATGAATTAGGTACTGTAGTTCTTTTAGATCAGAATGCGTTACCTCAACATAGTTTAGGAGAAGACTGGGGTAAAGGTAATTATGCTAAAGCGTATGTAGCAATGCGTGATTTTAGTATTCTTCCTTTAGATACTACATTAATGAATACAGAAAATAATGTTGGGTTTAATCACTATCAAGTTCTTAACCTTGAACAAACTCAGCGTTTAATGTCTCGTATTCAATTAGCTCAGTATTTTAAAACTCAAGCGTTTGACGTAATAGGAGTAAATCCGCAAAGAATGGGTCAAACAATAGGACAAACTCAATCTGCTACTGAAGTAGAACAAGCAGTTACAGGTTCATATGCTCAAACCGAAATGATGTTTGTAGAGCATAGTGATTACTTGATGCCGCGCGTACATCAGATGAGAACAGACCTTGCGCAGTTTTATCATTCTACTAATCCTTCTACTAGATTAACATATGTTACAAGTTTAGATGAAAAAGTAAACTTTGAAATAAACGGTACTGATTTATTGCTGCGCGATCTTAATGTTTTTGTCACTACTAAAGCAAATCACCGTGCTTTATTAGAACAACTTAAGAGTTTAGCAATGAGTAACAATACAGCAAACGCTAGTATTTACGATTTAGCTAATATTATTAAATCTACCAGTATTGCAGAAACAGATAATATTCTTGCTAAGATTGAGAAACAAGCTCAAGAAAATGCTCAAGCTGCACAAGAAGCTGAAATGCAAAAACAACAACAACTTCTTGAAGCTCAAAAAGCTGCTGCAGAAAAAGAAAGACAGTTTAAACTTGAAATGGCTCAAATGGAAAATGAAAACAATATCGTGGTTGCTCAAATTAGAGCAGCTGGGTATGGTTCTATGCAAGATATTAATGAGAATAAAATGAGCGATTATCAAGATTATATGGATCGTCTTACTTCTACTCAACAATATCAAGACCAGATGAACTTTAATAGGGAAAAAGAAAATAACAGATCTTTGACTGAACGAGAGAAATTAAATCTGACGCGAGAAAAAATAAATGTTGAGCGTGAAAAAGCTAGAGTTGCACTTGAAATAGCAAGAGAAAATAAAACTAAAAGTGAACTTGAAGCTAACAGAAAAAATAAAGAAAAAGAGAATAAATCTAAATAATTTGGATTTGATAAAATAAACTTAGTAACTTTATTGAAAATTATATTTTATGCAGACTAACGTAGATGAGTTTGAATTGGACAACCTGGATGATTTTGGTGCAGGTTCCGCAAGTATGGAGACAGATGATAATACACCTTCAGATTTGTCTCAAGAAAAAACAGATAAACCAGATGATGTTAAAAAATCATCTGTCTTTGAAAAAGTAGAGGATAATATTCCTGATCCTACAGAATTAGAAGAAGAGGATGATGAAGACGACGATGAAGAAGAAGATGATGATGACAAAGGAAATGCTTTTACCAAAGAAAATAGTAAAGCAAAAAATCCTTATACAGGAAAAGCTGTAGCATCTTTAATTAAAAAAGGAGTTATTAAACCTTTTGTAAAAGAAGATGGTACAGAAGAAAAAATAGAAGATTACTCTGATAAAGACATTGAAGAGTTAATTAAAGCTAACATTGAACAAGTAGAAGATAATGTTAGAGCAGAACTCCAACAAAATTTCTTTGAGGAAATGCCTGAAGAATTTGCTATCGCATATAGTTATTTTCAAAAAGGTGGTACTGATTTGAAAGGTTTGTTTAGAATGTTTGCTGAAAATGCAGAAATGTTTGAATCAAATGTAGAAGATGAAGGGGATGCAGAATCTATTGCTAGAAATTATTTGCAATTAACTAGGTTTGGTAGTGAAGAAGAAATTGAAGAACAAATCCAAGAATGGAAAGATCTCAATACTCTTAGTAAGAAAGCTGATAATTTTAAACCTAAGTTGCAAGAAGTAAAACAAAAAGAGATTACTAGAAAACTTGCAGAGCAAGAAGCACAGCGTCAAAAAAGAATTCAAGCTGTAAATAAATTCCAAAACGATGTAGTAGGCGCTTTAAAAGCAGGTGAATTGAATGGAATTAAGATTGATAGAAAGACTCAAAGCAATCTTTATTCTGGTTTGGTAAACTTAGATTATGACTCTTTGACCGGTAGAAAAGTTAATTTACTAGGTCATTTGTTAGAAAAATATCAGTTTGTTGAGCCTAGATTAGATTTAATTTCAGAAGCATTATGGTTGCTTCAAGACCCTAATGGTTACAAAGAAAAAATCAAAAATATTGGTGGTAAAGAAGCTGTAACTGAGACAGTTAGAAAACTCAAAATTGCAGAAAAAGAAAAGATACCTACTGCTATTATAGATGATGAATCCGAAGATAAATCGAGGAAACCGAAAAAAAATTTTAAGCCTCGTAGTATTTTTGGTTAAAAACTTATTATATTATATAGAACACATTATTAATTATAAGTATTATGTCGACTCCAGTTTTAAACAATGGTATTTTTGTAAGGGACACTGCTTACAAAGTATCTAGCCACATCGACTCGTACCATTTGCTCCAACAGATGAAAGACCAGGAGCCGATGAATATGGGTCCTATCGACCTTTGGGCAATGGCGCAGAAGGTTGAAATGCCACTTTACATGATGTCTAATTTTGGTGGTAAGAATACCATTGAAGTAGACAATGCTCGTGGTGAGTACAAATTCCAAATTCCTATTGTAGAAGATCTTCCTTACATTGTAGAGAATATCGAAACTGCACCTGATCTTGGTATTGATGGTACTTACTTCAAAATTAAGTTAAACAAGCGTTCTTTTGGTCATGGTGATATTATCACTTATGACAAAATGAATGGTTTGGAACTTTATGTTTCTCCTGAACACGATGTTCTTCCTCAGGGTGATAGTTTTATTTACACTGTACAGTTGGTAAATAATAACTCTAACCAGAGTTTAGATCCTAAATATCTTGCTCCAGGTACTAAATTCTTCCGTGTTGGTTCTGCTCGTGGTGAATACGGTGAGCGTTTTTCAGATATGGAAGTTAGTAATGGGTATCGTGAGTTCTATAACTTCGTAGGAGGTGCTGAAGCTCATACTCATTATTCTTTCTCTTCTCGCGCTGCGATGATGCAGAAAGGTGCTATGATGGCAGACGGTTCTATTCCAGTTCAAGAACTTTGGAGATCTTTCGACCCTAGTCTTGATCTTTCTGTACCCAATATGCTTAACAAAATGGGTAAAGACGGAATTAAGAGCGCTATGAAATCAGGTTCTATTACTCGTTCCTTCGTTACTAAAACAGAAGCCGCTCACCTTGCTAAAATCGGTCAAGATATTGAATCTTACCTGATGTGGGGTAAAGGTGGTCGTTTGAAGCAAGACGGTCCTGATGATATTCGTTTGTCTGTAGGTCTTTGGAAACAATTAGATAACTCTTACAAGCGTGTTTACAACAAAGTAAACTTTAATCTTGATCTGTTTAAATCTGAACTTTACAATTACTTCGCAGGTAAAGTTGAGTTTAAAGGTCCAGATCCTAAGCGTGAGATTGTTGTACAAACAGGTCTTGCAGGTATGCGTTTGGTTAACGAGGCTATTAAGCGTGAAGCTGTTCAGTCTGGTTTGATTATCAACGCTTCTGAAGTAGGAGCTATTACTAACAAAGGTATGGATCTTCACTTTGGATATGCATACACTAGTTATGTAATTCCATTCTTGGCAAATGTTAAGTTTGTTATCAACCCTGCATTTGATAATTACAATACCAACGATATCGAGAACCCAATTATCGACGGTTATCCTCTTTCTTCTTACTCATTTATTATCTTTGATATCACTGATAATACTAATGACAACATCTTCTTGTTGAAGAAAAAATGGGATTCTGAATTACGTTGGTGGTATCAAAACGGTACTATGGATTACTTGGGTCGTACTCAAGGTTTCCAATCTAGCGGTAATTTCAACGGTTTCCGTGTTTATATGACACAAACCTACCCCGCAATTTGGGTGAAAGACCCAACCAGAGTGTTGAAGATTGTTATGCGGAACCCTATTACAGGCGGAAGTTTCTAACAATACTTACCCGACAAGGAAAAATAACCCCGGAATTATCTGGGGTTATTTTTTTTGTGTATATTATAAGAAAAAGACTATGGCTAAAAGACCTGAATTTGTTTTAGAGTTTTTTTATAAACGAATAGAGGAGACAAATGATAAAATACTTACGCGAAAACTTGCCTCTGAATTAATTGCAGCATTTCCTGAAAGTTTTACAAATTATGAGAATGCTAGAAGTTTTGTACGCTACAAAAGGAATCAGCATCATCAGAATAAAAGAAGAGAATACTACGTTCCTAACGAACCTTATGTACATGATGTAAATAAATATGGAATTCCTAATAGTATGGCAGACACTATTTCTCATTTTATAATACAGAGAAAGAAAGCACTTATTATTTCAGATTTACATTTTCCTTTTCATAGTGTAGAAAGTATTGAATTAGCATTAGACTATGCTGCTAATAAAGGAGCAGAAGCTATTGTAATAAACGGAGATTTGTTAGATTTTACAATGATTAGTAGACACGATCAAGACTGGAGAAGTCGTGATGTTTATACTGAATTTGAACAAGTAAGAAGTTTCTTGGAAAATCTGCGTAAATCTTTTCCTTCTACTACAATAATATTTAAAGAAGGTAATCATGATGAACGGTGGGAAAAATGGTTATACAATAAAGCTCCTGAAATATTTAAAGATCCTGAATTTAAGTTAGATGCCAGGTTAAGATTAGGAGAACTAAATATACAGTATGTAGCAGATAGACAACTTATGAAGTTTGGTAATTTGTTTATTGCACATGGTCATGAATTTATTGGAGGTGGAGGAGGAGGTAAAAACCCTGCTAATAGTTTAGGTAATAAGTTTAATGGAGATATGCTTACGGGTCATTTTCATAAAACTAGTCATAGAATTGACACAGATAGCATTACACGACACAACCGAAATATTTACACTACAGGTTGTCTTTCTACTCTGAATCCATACTACGCTAGAATAAACCAGTGGAATAATGGTTTTGCGTACGGAGAATGCGATTTAGTTACCGGTGAATATGAAATAGAAAATCTTAGAATAATAAACAAGAAAGTCAAAAAATGAAAGTAACAGATAAGCAGTTTACAAAAGATTACAAAATTTTAGAAGCTGTTTGTAAAGAACTTTCTGTTGAGTTAAAGAGAGAAGGTAAATCGTACTTTTATTATCCTGATAGTAAAGTTATTGCTTTACCAAAGTGTGTAAAAAGTAAAGCTAGCCTTATTGTAGGTCTGTTACATGAAATAGGACATGTTATTCACCGCGATAGTATTTTTGGAGGTCTTTCTAAAACTGAAAACCACAATCGTGTTATCATAGTAGAAGGTGAATACAAAGCTTGGGAGCACGGGTACTATCTTTTACAAAAATTAAATTTAGAACATTATAATAATTTCTATATTAAAGAATGGGCTAAATCTTGGAATCTTTATATTAAACACGTAAAAGATTGTCACAAACTTGAGTTATTGAATATGCGTGTCTCAATTATTGATTAAATTTGTGACATGAACAATCAAGAATTTTCCAAAAGTGTAGAGACAGCTCTAGAGATAGTCAGGAGTAGACTCGTAGTTAAAAATCAAGAGTACGCCCACAATTCTGATGTATTTCGGAATTTTCGTACTGGTATTTCTATGCAAAAAACACCACAGGGTATTGCGTGGGAATATATGACCAAACATTTGCAGTGGTTAAAAGATACTATTGCAGATAATAAACTTCCTGATATGGACCAGGTAGATGAAAAAATTATTGACATTGTAAATTACTTGCTTATTATTAGAGCAATGTATGATGACCAGAATAACAATAATTTGCTCTAGTAATATTTATTTATTATATTTGTATATAAAATTTTGAAATCATGGAAAAATTTGTACCACAATCACCCGATCCCTTTTTGAATAAAGATGAAGACATGAGTCTTGCAAAGTTTGGTCACATTAACGCTATTGTTGATGCATTAAATGCTCCTACTAGTTTTAATAGTTTTGTAAATCAAATTACTACTAATGTTTATTCTAATAATAGTCAAGCGCTAGCAGGAGGATTAACTGCAGGAGATTTTTATAGAACTTCAGGCGGAGTAATTCATATTGTAGTTTAAACGAAAATAAAATAAAACAACCAATATATTATGATTAAAGTAGAAGTAGCTACACCGAACAAAAGGTCGGATATAAGTATCCGTCCGTTCACAGGTATTGAAGATGAAATGGGTCTTCACAAATACGAACTTGTTGTGTTTGATGGAGTAGTTCATGAAGAATGGATTGCTTGTCTTGAACAAAATGGAGTTCGTAGATATGTAACAGGACTTAATGAATTTGCTCCTGAAGTTCAAAGATTAGAAGGTGAGATGAAAGAAGCGACTATTAAAGATATTCGCAAGACTGTAGCTCACCTGGAAAAAGCGTTAATTACTAATGTAATTGATGAAAACGATCCTGATTTTTGGGGCAAAGTAAAGATTCTAAAACCTGATAATGATGAGTTTTGGAGTAAGGTTAGTATTCGTTGTGGTAATGACCCTGTATTTTTAGATCAAAAAGATCCTTACGATTTGATTAAATTCTATGCTATTAAAGCAGGAGGATTTTCTTCAATTGCTCCAGATTACAATGCTGCAAAAGATAGTAATATGCGTGGTGTCCGTAAACGTTTCTTTTTAGATCGTTTTGAGGATACTCTGTCTGTTAAAGTAGAAGTAAGTAAATTCCGTAACAAAGCGTTAGGTGAATTGCATAAACTCTATGAAAAAAATACAGATAAAATGTTACTTATTACTAAGATTTTGGACCCTAATTCTTTATCCTACAGAAGTAACACTCCTCCTGATGTATTGTATCAGCAACTTGATAGATACATTCAAGGTGTTGGAGTAGATAAAGATAAGTTAAAAGCACCTCAGAAGTTCTTAAAACTTATTGAAACTCCTGTAGAAGAACTGAAAGTACGGGCTATTATTAAAGATGCAGCTGGTCTTAACATCTTGCGTTCTAAAAGCGATGGTATGATTTACTACGAAAAAACACAAACTCCGGTAGGTAGAACACCACAAGATGTTTTTGTTTTCTTAAAAAATCCTCTACACCAGGATATCTTAGTAGATTTACAAAAAGAAGTTGAATCTAACTGGTCTAAATAATCATGAATAATACTCTTCTAAAACTTAAAATTGAGCAAAGATTAAACAAAATATCTAGTCAGGATTATAGTAATATAAAACCCTGGATGGTTATTGAAGCTTTTAATAAAGCTCAAATTGAATGGATTAGAAGAAATTTACATGGTAATAATTTATTTAAAGAAGGAGACGAGCAGAGTGTTAGAAGAATTGATGATCTTCAAATTCTACTAACCTCTGCTTTTATCCCTACTACAAACAATAACTTCTATGTAATAGCACCAATGCCAAGTAACTATTTGGCATTTAAGCGTTTAGATGTAGAAGCTAAAAAAGATTGTTGTAAAGATGTTAGAAACATGCGTTCTAATCTAATAGAAGAAGCAATGGTTAATCAATATCTTAATAACGAAAACTCAAAACCTAGTTTTGAGTGGGGTGAAACCTTTTTTACAATGATAGGTAATAACTTACATATCTATCATAACAAAGACTTTGATGTCAATAAAGTCAACTTAGTCTATTATAGATTTCCTAGAAAGATTGAAATCGCAGGTGTTGAAAATCCTGAAAACGGTCAGATATCTCCTATAAACGTTGAATCAGAACTTAAAGATGATTTACTAGAATTGATAGTAGACGATGCTGCTGCTATATTAGCAGCTGATATTGAATCATTTAATCAATATCAAAGAGAAACACAAAACGCAGAAAGAAATAATTAACCTTTATGTTAAAGAGACCTTCTAATTTATCGCATATACAGATTTCAGAATTAGTTGTTGAACTGTTAGCACTTGCTCCTAGAGCTCATTCTTTACATTTACTTGTAACAGGAGAAGGTTCTTTTGCAGCACACAAAGCACTTAATGAATTTTATGATGCTTTACCGGGTCTTGTAGATACAGTAGCAGAAGGATGGCAGGGTTATAATGAAAAGTTATTAGACACTGTTGATCCTAAAGTACCTGTAATTAAAAATACTAAAGATATGCTTGCTGTTATTAGAAAAATGCATTCTAAGATTACAGAAATACAAGCTGACTTACCTTCAGATGCTTCTGAAATAATAAATGATTTAGACAATATTAAGTCAGAAATGAATTCTTTAAAATATAAATTGCTTTTTCTACAGTAATTTATTATATTGATTTAAACATTTTATCTATATAATTATGTATTTTAATCACGCGTTTCGACAAACACACATTGGAACCAAAGTTGGTGGTTCACCTGTGTTTTCTGGAATTTCTTCAGTATCAGGTTTTATTGAAGATGCTTCCTCAATCAAATCTTCTGATTTGAAAGATCGTACTATTGGTCTTGGTCCTGGTACTTTTGGATTTTTTGATGAAAGTTTTAATGGTATTGATACCAATAACTTTACAAACTGTTGTCCATTGTACTTAGCAAGTGCTTCTATCTTCCAAAAAGATAAAATCGGTCAATTTCATGGTGGGTATTTAGAGTCAGTAAAATCTAAACTGATTAATCCTAAGCATGTTAGCAAAGTTTGGTACACTCCTGCTTGTCCTGCAAAAGCTGACGTAGTTCACATTGGACATACTCCTTACACTACTACATTGTCTCCAGCATGTCCTGCTCGCGAGTTCTTGTGTAATGAAGTTTACAACTTGCGTATTGACCTTAAAGGTTCTCCTGTATTGCGTTTGTTAAACCGTAATATGTACCGTAATGTAAGTCGTTGGACAGGTTGTTGCCCTGCAGGTCAACCAGTTGCTCCTGTAGATTCTACATTAGTATTTATTCAGTGGGCAAAAGACCTTTTGAATTTCCCCTTAACTCAACCTTTCATTCAGATTGAAATTTTTGATGAAGCGGGTGCTTCTATTGGTACTACTCCTGCTGCATGGGACGCTTATGTTTCTCCTGGACATACTACAGGTCAAATGGCAGGTATGATTATTACAGGAGCTTATGTTGATACTAAGTTTGGTGATTGTACTTTCCAAATCTCTGATTTCTTTGAAAAAGAACCAGTTCGTGTATATGCTTCTATGGTTGATGAAACCGGTGATGTTTGTGCATTTGAAGGTCTTTGTGTAATTAAAGAATGTGAAGCTACTCAGGCTGAAGGTTTTGGTGAGCAAGTAGTTCGTGATTTGATTTTGTTTGAATCTTATCGTCAGAACTTTTTCCATACAGATCTTCGTCTGCGTGAAGTAACTCAAGGTTATGATTTTACAAATGTAATTGATCGTAATTCTTCTTACCATCGTTACTTTATTGCTCATAATGTACCTCGTAGAAATAATCCTACTAGTACTTTTGACAATGATCAATATTTGATTGAAATTGTAGTTCCTGCAAAAGATGCTTTATTTGAAGCATTTATTCAATCTTGGTTAGGTGGTTGTGGTGTTTGTTCTGCTGATATTGACTTCAGCGCTACTTGCTCCGCTGCTTGTCCATAATTGTTTGGTTGTTTTGATTTGTTGAAATAGGGAGAGAAATCTCCCTATTTTTTTATTAATATTTGACAAAATGTAATAAATTTGTAAATTGTAAGTATGTCACAGTTAGCTTTAGATTTTATTCAAACAATGAACCCTTCTGTAATGAGAATTGCAGATGCTAGTAATTACTCAGGTCCTCCAGTAACTAATCCTATTTTAACTGTGTTGGGTCCGGGATATACTACACCAGGAGTTATTTATCCTACTACGTTTCCTTTTATAGAAAATCTTTCTGCTTACGATGCAGGTTTATTACCTGCACCTACCCCTATTACAGATTACCCTGAATTTCCAGATGGTGTATATGTTGTTAAGTATAGTATAAATCCTAATACTCAAGTGTTTGTAGAATACAATCATCTTAGAATAACTAAGTTTCTTAATAACTTACAAAAAGCATATTGTAAGATTGATAATGTAGGTTGTATGCCATCTGCAGAATTAGAAGAAGATTTAGCAAAATTGAGACTTATTGAAAATATGATGAAAGCTGCTGTAGCAAAAGTTGAAATTTGTCATAAACGCGAAGCTGGAAGTATGATGTTTCAGTATGCAAATAAATTATTAGATCGTTTTACTTGTAAATCTTGTAAATAATATGAGTATGTGTCCTAATTGTAAAGCATCTTTAGGTTGTAGTTGTAAACTTAGAAAGACTCCTAAAGGAACCCAAGTTTGCACAAATTGTCTTTCATTAGCTATATCCCAAGGAAAATGAGTTGTACTTTATGTGAAATAGAAGAAATAAAATGTGACTTTGCAGATTACATGTATAACAAATTTAAAGAAATGAAATTTGGTATAGAGACTTGCTGTAAAGAAAACTTTAACAAACTTGATGTAAGACATAAGCTTGCTGAGTTTAGTCTTATCCAAGATGTTGATACTAAGTTCATTTTAGAGAATGAAACTGTTACTATATTTCCTATTTCATTTGGAGAATGTTGTAAATAATATTATATTAAGTATATGGCAAGACCTACTAACTCCTCTAATAAAAGTTTAAGTTGCAATCCCGTTTCTTCGGAGTGTGTTATCTACAATAATCAGAACTTAGATTGTTTTGAAATTTGTGTAGGTGATAGTGTAGGTGATGTTATATTTGGTTTAGGTACAATTCTCTGTGAGTTTACTCAAAAAGAATATACTTTATGTCTTAATCCAGCACATACTGTAAATTTAGAGGATGCTTTAGAATTAATAGCAGAAGCTGTTTGCGAATTGCAAAATGCAACTCCTCCTGAACCAACTCCTACTTTTACTTGTACTGATGTTAAAACTTGTGCTTGGGATGCTACAGTCATTACAGAAGAAGGAGAAAGTTTAGAAGATGTTATCGCTGCTATTGCTAATAATAGTGCTGGTTCTGCAACTGTAATAGAAGATGAGATTAATCCTACTTTAGCAAATCACGAAGACAGAATTACAGAACTAGAAGATGCTCCAGCACCTATTTTTGTTGAACCTGAAATAATTCCTGTATGCGTACTTCCTGCAGTTGCTACACCTATTAGTGAAGTATTATCTGCATTAGAAGAAGATTTTTGTAGTATGCAGCAGTTATTGGGTTCTAATAACGAAATTGTTACTGCTATTTCACGACAGTGTTTAAATCTAAATACTGATACATCTCTTTCCACAAATGGTACTATGAGTGCTATTCCAGGATGGGAAACAAGTCCTAATAACTTATCTGAATCAATTAATAATTTATGGTTGACTCTTTGTGATATGAGAGCTGCTATTAAAGACATTAAACTTAATTGTTGCAACACAGAATGTTCTGATTTTGTTTGGGCTATTAGTTCTACAGTTGATGCTTCAGGTACGCAAATTGAGTTTTATTTTGATTCTGTAGTAATACCATCAGGATTTACAGCATGTGATCCATTGGGTGCAACCTTTACTATTTCCGATAGTTTAGGTAATAGTATGAATGTAAAAATACCTATTCAATCTTACGCAGGTACTTTAACTCCTTATGTTATTCTTATTGGCAGTACACCTTTAGCACCTGCTTCTAATTATAATGTTAGCGTCAATTCTTGTTTTGTAAATGCTGCTAAAGGAATTACTTGTGAAAAATCACTTTGTTTAGGCATTCAAAATCCTGCAGTTTGTCCTGAAGTAGTTTACACAGCAGGAGTTGATAATATAGGATATTCATTTACTGGTTCTGCAGGAATGACTTATGTAATTTCTGTATATATTACAGGCAGTCCTTCTGTACTAGTTACTTCAGTAACACATTCTAATGTAGCAGGAGGAACTATTACAGGTAGTATTACAGGATTATCTTCTGAAGTATCTTACGACCTGATAATGAATATTGTAAATGTATCAGCAGGAATTAATACAAATTGTCCTACTGTAGTAGTAGAAACATTACCCGGAACTTGATATGGCTTGTAAGTGTAATAATAAACCCTGTAATTGTAATGATGTACCTGGAGTAACTCCTGAGGGTTATCATGAATTATCTGCAGCAAACGGAGGTATAGCACCTTCTCAATACTATCCTGCTAACGGTGTTGTCTATCCTACAACTACTGTTGTTCCTTACCAAAGTTTATTAGAAACACCTATAAACACAGGGTCTAGTGCTGTAGAAGCGTATCAAGCGCTTGTATTATTACAAACAAATCCTACTTGTGTACAGAATGCTCCTAATTGTCAAAGTCCTTTGGGAGTTGTAGTATCTGATGCTACACAAACTAGTTTGACTGTAGTTTGGGTTGATAATCCAACAGCAACAGGTTACCGTGTTAAAGCTACTACTGGGGGAGCACCTGTATTTCAACAAGATTATTCTTCTTCTACTACAGCAGCTATGATAACAGGACTAGCTCCTTCTACAGATTATGAAGTTTCAGTAGGATCAATATGTGATTCTTCACCTGTAACTACTTGTGATTCTGTTACTATTCTTGTTACTACCCCAGGACTTTTGTAAATTAGTAGCTCTTTTGAGCTATGAAAAAAAGTCAAATTTCAAATGCATTATTAAATGCTCCCCGGTATATTCCTAATTACTATTATCCTTCAGGAGAAGAGTTTAGTACTACCAAGTTGTGGAAACATTACAAAAAACAAATACCTAACTTTAGAAAAAGAGATGTAGGTATTATTGTTGATACATTTCACGATGAAATTTTTAACGAACTTCTAAATAATAGAAACGGTGTCTATTTACCTAAAAACATAGGTAAGCTATATATAATAACTAAAGACCAACCCAAAGAAGGATTTAAGTATCTAAATTATATACTTAGTATTGGTGAAAAAATAGGAGTAATTGCGTTTGATCATAACTTAGACAAAGCCGGTATTATTGATTCTTCTATTTGGCAGTTTTCTTTTATTAGACCTAAAATGAATATAATAAAAGAAAAGTATAAAGAAGATTTTATGTTTTATATGAATTTTTTTAAAAGAAATAAAATGAATGATAAAATCTTTGATATTGACAGTAAAAAACCGTATATTTCTACTATAGAGAATGTAGAAGATCCTCTTAAAAATTACAACGAATTTGAAATGTAATGGATACAATTGGAGTAATAGTAGCACGTCTTAGAAAAATAGCAAAAGCAATAAGTCCTGACAGTTTTTTAACTGACAGAGATTTGTATTCTATTTTTCTTAAATACGCATATCTGTATATAAGAAGACAGGATAATCTAAACCGTATTATGAAATACCAAACGGTGTTTCAGGTACTTCCTTGTGTAGAACTTATAGAAGTTGATAAAGTAGAAGCATGTTGTGTTGGAATACAATCTGGTTGTACAATAAGAAGAACTAAAGATAAACTACCAAAAGTAATAGATGGTGCATACGGTCCTTTGTTTAGAAATGTTACATCAATAGATAGAGGTACTTCTTTTACTTTTACAGCACCTTCTATTTATGTAGAAATGACTAAAAGCAAAAGCTTTAAGTTTAACAAAAACAAATATGCTTGGTATATAGATGGGTATCTGTATTTTCCTAATATCGATTGGGATGCAGTACTTATTGAAGCTTTGTTTGAAATAGATTTAGGTGTCCAAGATGGTTGTAGAAATATGCAACAAACTATTTCCCGCGTACCACCCTATTTGTATTCAGAAATTGAAAACGGATTTAAGCAAGATCTTGCTGTTATGGAACAGTTGCCTGCAGATCCTATGATTGATAAACAAGATAATACAAGACAATGAAAACAGTAGAACTACAGTATAAAACTTTTGATGAGTTAATGGCGGATGTAAATGTTGATTTTCAACAATACAACCTTGAAAATATGATTGACCCACAACAACTTATTAGAGTTGCAGGTAGGGTTAATTATGATTTAGGAATTCAAATAACTAAAGAAAAAGAAGCTGTTATTGATATTTGCAATTATAAAGGTAGATTACCTTCTGATTTTCAAATATTAAACTACGCGTATTTGTGTGGTAAATACACGGTAGAAGATATGGTACCTTCAGGTACTCATATTGAAGATGTTGTGCTTACTCCGCCTGAATGTAAACAACCTAAATTATATTATTATTTTATAGACTATGTTCCTTGTACTCCTGAAGGTATAACAACAGGAGGCGTACCTTGTACACCTAATGCGTGTTATGCAAATGATTGTTTTAATCCAAATTTAGGAAATGATGCTCAGTTTGGTTTAGTTAGTTATGTACCTTTAAATGCGGGAGACACTGTATATATTCAGTATGGTAATAACAAAGGATTATGTATAGATCTTGTAGGTTCAGGTTTTAATACAATGCCTGATGCAAATTATCCATATGGACCTATACCTCCTGGATTTAATTGGAAAGTATATACTGTTTTACAAAAACATTCAGATTGTGCTGCTTGTAAACAAAGACACAATCAATATAATAATCAAGTACCTTGTGGAGACCCTATACAAAATGTAACTCCTGTAGAAAAACAACCTAATGATTCTCCTTTTTGTATGCCACAAGATGCGTGTATGAATAAATGTGGTGATTACTACCAACTAATTCAAAAGGTAAAATACACTACTAGAACTTACACCGAGTTTATGCCTATTTATCTTAAACCAGGTAAGCAAATAGATTGCGATTGTCCTAATACTAAAATTAGATCAGGAGCTCATGCTGAAATTAAAGACGGTTTTATAAACGCTGGTTTTGAAAACGGTACTATTTACATTAACTATCAAGCTCTTATGCAAGATGATGACGGTAATTTGCTTGTTTTAGACCATCCTATGATTACGGAATATTATGAGTACGCTCTTAAAGAAAGAATTCTTGAGAACCTTTTAATGAACGGTGAAACAGGGTTAGAAGGTAAGATTCAACTTATTGTAGCAAAACTTAGAATAGCTAGAATTAATGCGTTAAGTATTGTAAGAACTCCTAATTTTTCTGAAATGAAAAGAGTTTGGAAACAAGCGCGTGATATTATGTATAGAAGATTTTACGATATAATTAACTAATGGCAGAGAACTTTCAGAATTTAAGACAAGGAGAGAGTAACACCTTTGTAAAAGGCATGATGAAAGATCTTAATGATTCTTTCTTACCTGAAGGTGCTTGGTCTCATGCTAGAAACGCTACTGTAAATACATTGCAGGGCGACATGGCTACTATATCAAATGAATCTTCTACTTTATTATGTGCAAGTGCTCCATATCCTGTAATAGGTTATTTATTTTTTAATGACGATGAGTGGGTTATTTTTTCTACTGATGATGCTAACAATCATGAAATAGGAATTTATACAGAATCTACTTGTACCTATACTAAAGTAGTAAGCGACCCGTGTTTAAACTTTTCTTCTTCATACCCTATTAGGTCAGGTGGCGTTAAAGACTCATTTGATTGCCATAGATATTTTTATTGGGACGACGGTCTTAATCCTACGCGATATCTTTCTCCTACTAATATTCCATACCAGCAAACATGTACTACGAGTCTTTCAGGATGTGTTACATGTGTTGATACAACCGCATTAGATTGCGACCAAATAAAACTAACACCTAAAATCAAAATACCTAAAGTAGACATTAGAAAAGCTACATATGGAGGTGAGTTAATAAATGGTTCTTATCAGGCATGTGTAGCATACACTATCAATCAACAAAGGTTTGGTGATTATTACGCTATTACTAATCCTCAACCTATATTTAATCATGTAGGGATAGGTGGTGCTGTGGAAGTAAGCGTATCTAATCTTGATACAGAATACTTTAGTGAGTTTGAACTAGTTATAGTTTATACTATTTCTGGTAATACAATAGCTAAAAGCTTTGGTTTTTATGCTACTAGCAATGGTGCAGGTTCTGGTATTGAAGCTACAATAGGAATCAGTATTATACCTGATTCTTTACTTACGGTACCGCTTTCTAATCTCCCTGTGCGTAGACCAGTCTACGAAAGATCGGATGCTACATATACAGTTGGTGATTATATGCTTAGAGTAGGTCCTAGGACTAGATATAGTTTTAATTACCAACCTTTTGCAAATAATATTAAATCTAAGTATGTCATATGGGAGGTAGAATCTAATTTTTATAAAAACGGGGGTGCTGTAACAGGTTATATGTCAGATGAAGTCTATCCTTTCTTTATTAGATTTTTGTATGATACAGGAGAGAGAAGTGAGTCTTATCATATACCAGGTAGAGCTCCTACTTCTTCTGATATAGCATTAATCCCTGCAGGTAACGGAAATAATTTTGATTTTGCAAAAATGTGGGAAGGAATGGATACTTCTATTTCAGGAGGTAATCCAAATACTGCATATGTAGATCCTGCTTCTAGAACCGAAGGTACTATAATTGCAGAAGGAGAGATGTCTTACTGGGAATCTAGCGAAAAATATCCTAATGATCCTGTTCGGTATGATACTCTTTGTAATAAACCTATACGACATCATAAATTTCCTTCAAGGGTTAACAACCCTAATTTGTGGCACCATGATAGTACGGGAAGAAATATACGCATATTAGGTATCAAGTTTGATAATATTCTCAAACCTAAAATGCCTGACCCTACAAGTCCTTCTTCTACAATAGATGTCCCAGGTATTGTAGGATATGAAATTCTAAGAGGCTCACGCGAAGGTAATCGTACCATTATTGCTAAAGGTATGTTTAATAACTTGCTTGTTGATGGTAAAGATGCATTGCAAAATTTTCCTTACAATCACGTTAGTAGTAACGATCAGTTACTACAACCTCGCACGGAAAAAGTGTTTAAGTCAGGCATATGTGATGCTTTTAATAATACTCCTACTGCTAATTTTTTAAGAACTCAGCATTATAGCTTTCATTCTCCTGATACTCAATTTAAAGAACCTTATCTTTCTCCTTATGAAGCAAAACGATATGGTGTAATAGAAGGAGAGTTAGATACAGCTCGATTTACTCCTGTAGAAAATCATCCTAAACATAAACTTCCTTCAGATCTAAGTTTCTTTTTATCTGCAGCTACTGGTTTAGTAGTAGGTATTAAAAAAGCTCAAGGAGATGTAAGTGTTACTACAGTTACTTTACCTAGACTTAAAGAAGATTTGATACCCGGTCCTACAGGTTCTGTTACAGCGCCTGGTGCTCCTGGACTTAACGCGCTAGCTTCTATACCGTATACTACTGGTACGTTACCTATTTTAGATGCCGCATATACAACTTTTAAAAACGATCCTGTTCTTTTTCCTGTATTTAATGAAATTTCCCAGTACTTATTAAATTTAAGTCTGAATACAAGTAGTGTATTTACATCAAATTCTTTTACTCTATCTAATACAGCAAAAGCATGGTTAGAAAATTATATTGCTGTAGGAAATATTCCAGGTTCAGGTTTTACTTCACCTGAAACAACAGTAACAATAAAAGAAGATCCTTTAGAAGGAATGCCTCTTATATTAAGAGCGTTTTATAGATTACCTTTAATTCTTAGTACTTGGAGTGATGCCACAGATGAGTTTTTAGAACTTATATTAAAACTGATTCCTTATCGTCAGTTTGCATATCAATTTAGATCTCATTGTTTATATAACGAATACAATAATACTTTTGTAAATAGAAGGTCTGTAGTTGACAGTGGGTATATTGGTTCTGGTGTTTTTAATACAGCAAATCTAAGAATAGATAATACTCTTAGAAATAAATTTGTTTTTTTAGAACTAGGAGGAAGTAGTTTTAATCCTGCAGGTTTAAATGATACTAGTCGATTTGCAATAGGAGATTTAGGATGGAACAGTGATGCTGCAAAAGGAGATTTTATTACAGGTAAAAGATCATCTAGTATTTATGGTGCTATAGTAAACCGTATTATAAATCAATATGGTCAACTTGATAGTATAAATCAAATACCTGTTAGCTCCCATTATATTGACTCTCCTAACACAAACAATACTTGGATTTCTAGCACAGGTCCTTTATTTGGTGGAGATATTTATATAGGTCGTCATACAGAAAAGAATCCTTTCTTCTTTTTTAGAAACTGGTTGCAGTATAAACCAGATGGTTATGAAATAGATTATAGAAAGTATAATGCTACACCATTCCTTCCTAGGTTTTGGATGGATACGCAGCAGTTTGAATTAAATGATTTTGTAAAAGGTTTTTTAAACAACGTTGCAAATTTATTACCAGCAAATCCTCCACCTAGTGCTCCTACGAATTTAAATACAGTTCCTTCTGATTTTTCTAATCTTGATCAAGATCCTACGAATTGTACACTAAATCCTTTAAACCCAAGATTAGGTGTAAAAAACGCGGCTATGTATCTTTTCTACTCCGGTGTTCGTGATTTCTTTGTAGAAAGTGAAATTAACGTCGATTTAAGAGATTGGTTAGATGAAGATAAATATAGACACTACCAGCCTTATGAATACACGGATCTTGATAAATTATTCAATCCTGATGTAATTACAGAAAGAGAACCCTGGAGATATGACTTTTCTTTAAGTCATAGTAAAATATTCTTTGATAAAATTTCTTGGGGTAATATTCAACCCAGAACTTATGACCCTATTACATACTTAGACTGTTTTACATACGACCCTAGCATGGTAGTGTATTCACTCCCTGATAACGGTTCTGTGTCTGACCCCTGGAGAGTTTACCTTCCTGATAATTTTAAAATACTTTCAGGCGGTATTGTCAATATTAAAAACATCAACAAAAACGGTTCTATGATTGTTTTTGATGATAGGTCTCCTGTAATGATTCAAGGTTCTGATTCTTTACAAACAGATCTTGGTACTAAAGTTACTTTAGGAGATGGTGGTTTGTTTGAACAAGCTCTACAGAATATATCATCTAGCGATCGTTCTTTTATGGAAGGTGCTTGTATAGATACTTTTGGTGTTATAAACTGTCCTGCTGGAGTATTCTTAATGTCTAATTCTCTGAAAAAAATATATAGAGTAGCAGGACAGGGTGCTTTAGAAGATATAACAGCAAAAGGATTAAAGTGGTGGTTTAATAACTACATGGGTTATAAAATACTAGAAGATTTTCCTAACTTTCCTGATACTAATAATCTTGCAGTAGGAATAGGATCTTTTATTAGTTATGACCACGAATCTTCTATTCTGTATTTTACAAAACGTGATTATGTAATTAATCCTCAATACAAGACTCTATGGGATTATTTCTATACCGGAAAAGGTAAGTTTACACTAGTAAGTAAGCAACTACCTGGTAGAAAAATTAGAAATGTTTCTTTAAACTCAGCGTTCTTTTTAGATGTTTCATGGACTGTTAGTTTT
>Ga0315900_10002082_pt1 | contig 31300 bp, 28 predicted proteins | sample LakEriMetagenome_FD_203521 | JGI IMG/M metagenome (GOLD analysis project Ga0315900, IMG submission 203521) | Freshwater fungal communities from buoy surface, Lake Erie, Ohio, United States - Buoy 12 MA114 | ecosystem: Environmental > Aquatic > Freshwater > Lake > Lake biofilm | place: USA: Lake...
CAAGCCGCCGGAAAGCGCGATTTCCCAACCGCGCGGCGCCTGGCCGGGTATGCCGGGCACGGCGCCAAGCGCCGGGCCATTGGTCAGCAGGTCCGGCACCACGGAGCCCGCGAAATCGCACACCATCACCTCGCCCTTCGTGGCGGGGCGAGCTTCGGTCACATCCGTCAATTCGCCATTGCGGGTCGCGAGCGTTTCCAGGATCTTTTGAACTTCCTCGTCGGAAGGCTCAGCGCGCAGGCGTTCCAGTTCAATGCCGGAAAATTCGGGCATCGGCACATCCGGTAGCACTTCCAATTCCATGCGGAACTCAAGATCAGTGCCTTCGGCGAAATTCGTCACTTCGATCTTGGGCTGCAAGGCGGGCTTCAGGCCGCGATCCGCGACCAGCTTGCGCTGCGCGTCATTCACGGATTCTTCAAGCACTTCGCCCATCACGGCGGTGCCATAGCGCTGCCGCACAATGGAAAGCGGCACCTTGCCCGGGCGGAAGCCCGGCAGCGAAACCGTCTTCGCGATTTCGGCAAGCCGCTTTTCGCGGCTGGAGGCGATATCGCCGGCCGGAAGCGTCACGGAATAGGCGCGCTTCAAACCTTCATGCGCGAGCTCATTAACCTGCATCGGAGGATCGTCCATCCCAAGTTAGAGAAACAAAAGGTACCGGCGGCGCTTTGGTGCGGGCGAAGGGACTCGAACCCCCAAGGCTTGCGCCACCGGAACCTAAATCCGGCGTGTCTACCAATTCCACCACGCCCGCGCCCAACGGCGCCGCGCCGCGGTCGGCGCCAGGGCTTTAGCCTATGCCTTGGCGCTTTCCAAGTGATGATGCGTCAAAACCGCATCAGGAAACCAAAGCCTGGGCGCAGGCGTCCAGAATGGCGGCCTCATCCAGCCCATATTCGCGGTAAAGGTCGGGAATATCGCCGGCCTGGCCGAAACGGTCCACGCCAAGCGGCACCACCTTTTGCCCCCGGACCGACCCAAGCCAGGCATGGGCAGCGGGGTGGCCGTCCAGCAGGGTGACCAGGGCTGCATTGGGCGCCAAGGGCGCCAGCAGTGTCTCGATCCAGCTCGGCGCGCCAAAGCCCGCCCGCGCCTTACGCCTTGCGGCGAGCCAATCCGTATGCAGCTTGTCTGGGCTGGTGATGGCAAGCAGCCCGGCTTCGGGTATGTCTTCCCGAATAGTATTGAAAGCGGCCAGGGCCTCGGGCGCCAAAGCGCCCTGATAGGCCAGCGCAAAGCTTGCGCCGGGTGCTGGCGGCACCACCCAATAGGCGCCGGCAATCACCGCTGCCGGATCCAGGCTGCGTTCGGGCTGTTCAAGCCCGCGTGTGGAAAGCCGCAGCCACACCGCCGAGCCATTTGGCTGCTGCATGTGATGAAATGCATGGCGCAACAGAATAGCCAATTCATCCGCATGGGCCGGTTCGTAGGACACAAGCCTATCCTGCGCCATGCCGATCAAGGGTGTATTGACGCTTTGGTGTTGGCCGCCTTCCGGCGCCAGGGTCAGACCAGAAGGCGTTGAAACTAAAAGAAAACGTGCATCCTGGTAGCAGGCATAAATCAAGGCATCCAGGCCGCGATTGACGAAGGGATCATAGACAGTGCCCACCGGCAAAAGCCTGGCACCGTAAAGCCGATCCGCAAGGCCTAGGCCCGCTAACATCAGAAACAGATTCTGTTCCGCAATGCCCAATTCCACATGCTGGCCTTCCGGCGACATGCCCCAGCGCTGCGCCGAAGCAAGCTTGGCATCGCGGAACACGTCATTCTTCTTGTGCCGGTCAAAAATCCCGCGCCTATTCACCCAAGGGCCGAGATTGGTGGAAACCGTCACATCCGGACTGGTGGTGACAATTCGCTTGGCGAGTTCGGCATTCTCCCCCTGCCCGCGCCCGATCTCTGCCAGGATCTCGCCAAAGGCGGCCTGGGTGGAGTGCTTGCGCCCCGCCGGCACGCGCGGCGCGGGGAAGCGGTCCGGCACATGGATCACGGGCGATTGCAGGGCGCGGCCCTGGGGGGACAGAAGCTTGGCGAAATCAATGCTAGCCAGGAAGTCGCGCAATTCTTCCTCGGGCACATCAAGCCCTTCGAATTCATCCCATTCATGGCCGGGGCGGATCTTCATGGCGGCGCGGAAGCCTTCCATCTGCTCCTTCGTCATCAGTCCGGCGTGATTGTCCTTATGCCCGGCAAAGGGCAGGCCCATGCCCTTGATGGTATAGGCAATAAAGCAGGTGGGCTGATCGCCCGCTGCGTCCTGGGCACGGAAAGCCTCGGTCAGGGTTTCAATGTCATGCCCGCCCAGATTGTTCATGAGCGCGGAAAGCTCATCATCCGAAAGCGGGTCAATAATGGCGCGAATGCCGGCGACGCGGCCAAGATCGGCCAAGATGGCGGCGCGCCAGGCGGCACCGCCCTGAAAAGTCAGCGCGGCGTAGAGGCTGTTCGGGCAATCATCAATCCAGCGGCGCAATTGCTCGCCATCAGGCCGCGCGAATGCCGCTTCCAGCTTGCGGCCATATTTCAGCGTGACGACATTCCAGCCCATGTCGCGGAACAGGCCCTCGATCCGGCCGAAAAGCCTGTCCGGCACAACGGAATCGAGGGATTGGCGGTTGTAATCCACCACCCACCAGACATTGCGAATATCGTGCTTCCAGCCTTCCAACAGGGCTTCATAGATATTGCCCTCATCCAATTCCGCATCGCCCACTACAGCGACATGCCGGCCAGGCGGAATGCCCTCAGGCGCCATGCGGTGCAGATGCACATAATCCTGCACCAGCGATCCGAAGGAGGCGAGTGCGACACCAAGCCCAACCGAACCAGTGGAAAAATCCACCTCAGACCCGTCCTTCACGCGCGACGGATAGGGCTGGATACCGCCGAATTGCCTGAGCGTTTCCAGCTTGTCGCGGCTTTGCCGACCCAGCAGGTAATTGATGGAATGGAACACCGGCCCGGCATGGGGCTTTACCGCTACGCGATCGGCGGGTTTCAGAATGTCGAAGTAAAGCGCTGTCAGGATCGAAATGCAGGAAGCGCAAGACGCCTGATGCCCGCCAACCTTCAGCCCATCCCGATTGGGGCGAATATGATTGGCGTGATGGATCATCCAGGAGGAAAGCCAGAGCAGCTTCTTCTCCAGCGCATGGAGCATTTCCGTCCGCCGGGCGCTACCCGGCAAATGGCGGGCCTTGCCCTTGCCTTGCACTGTCATGATCCATTCCCCCAACACGATGGGCTGAATATGGCGGTTTGGTTCTGCCGGCGAAAGAGGGGATTTTAGGCCCGGATCAGCCGCTTCAGCCCGCCCGAGGCCGCACGCTGGCCATCCCCCACATAGGCTTCGTGATTGTTTTCGATGGAGGCCGGATCATAGAGGTAATTCACCATCAAGCCGCAGGATTGGCGAAGACCATTCTCCGAAACATCAGCGCGCCAATTGAGCCTTTCGACGCGCGCGCCATTGGAAAGGTGGAAATGCGCCACGGGATCCAGCGCGCGCCCTGCCCTGCCCGCCGGCGCTTCCTTCAGCAGGTAACGCGCGCCAAGCCGCACCAGGATGGGCGCCAAGGCGCGGGCGAGCACTTCCTGCTTGAGGCAGGCGCGGTCCGCGAGCAGCCTCGTGAAATCCAGCGTCGTGCCATCGCCCAAGGCTTTGGTGATGCTGGCTTCTTCTTCACTGGTCAGCAACGCATCACCATCGCGCGCGCTTTTCTCGACCCAAGCGCGAAAGCCGGGCATGGGGGAAAGCGTGCAAAAGGTTTTCAGCTTTGGGAATTCGGCAGCGAGCAATTCCACCACGCGCTTGATCAGGAAGTTACCGAAGGAAATGCCATCCAAGCCGCGCTGGCAGTTATTGATGGAATAGAACACGGCCGTATCCGCCTGCCCGGCATCCTGCAGCGGCGCCTTTTCATCGAGCAGCTTTTGCACACTGGCAGCCATGCCGCGTTCAAGGGCGACTTCCACGAAAATCAGCGGTTCATCAGGCATGCGCGGGTGGAAAAACGCGTAGCAGCGCCGGTCTGAATCAAGCCGATTGCGCAAATCGCGCCAGGTGCGGATGCGATGCACCGCTTCATACTGCACCAGCTTTTCCAACAACGCGGCGGGCGACTTCCAATCAATCGCGCGCAATTCCAGGAAACCTACATCGAACCAGGAAGCGAGCAGCCCTTTCAGGTCCGTCTCCAACGCCTGCAAGGGCGCTTCATGATCCTTGAGGCGCAGCAATTCCGCGCGCATTTCGACCAGGAACTTCACCCCATCCGGAATGGCAGCAAAGGCCGTCAGTAATTTGAGGCGCGGCGGTTCCAAGGCGCGGCGCAGCCCGGCAAGCGCAATGGCGCGAACGGCCGCATCCGGTGCGGCGCTTAGTTTTTCAATGGCGCGCGTCACAGCTGCCGCATCGGAATCAAAACCAGCCAAGGCGCGGAGGAAACCAAGCTTGCCGCCCTCATCCAAGCCGCGATAGCGCTGGGCAAGGGCAGCAGCGCGATTACGGGCCGAAACTTCGCCACCGCGCGCCTGCAGGCATTCGCGGAATTCCTCGGCAAAATCTTCGGAAGCTGCGGGGCTGCGCTGCACCGCGCTGGCCAGATCACGCCAGAAGGACGCGACGCGCTGCATGGCGCGATTCATGATGCCGGCTTCAATGGCGAGATCAGACATGGTGAGCACCGCCCCTTTTGTGAAAAGCCTATCGAAACATCAGTTAAAAAACAAAGGAAATCGGCTAGGCTGACGCGGGCGTGATCAGCTTCAATCGCGCAGCGTGAGCAGCGCCTTGGCCATGAGTGCGGGCAAATCTTCGGCGATCAAACCAGGTGGGCCAGCGGCAGCGCCGGCACCATGCAGCCAGACGGCAAGGGCAGCTGCTTCAAACGCTGCCATGCCCTGCACCAATAAGGCGGCGATTGCGCCGGCCAGAACATCGCCCGTACCCGCGGTGGCAAGTGACGGCGGTGCATTGTCATTGATGATCACGCGGCCATCTGGCGCCGCGATGATGCTATCCGGGCCTTTCAGCACCACAACTGCGCCAAGCCGTGCCGCGGCAACGCGCGTGGCGGCGAGCCTATCCACGCCCGGTGCGCCAAACATCCGGGCAAATTCGCCTTCATGGGGCGTGATCACCGCCGTGCCGCGCAGCAGATCGGGCGCTTGGGCTGCGGCCATCAGGGCGCCGGCATCCGCAACAAGGGTTCTGCCGGCTTCAATAAGTGTGCGGATGGCGGCGCGTGTCGCCTCATGGGGCAAAAGCCCAGGACCGGCGAGCCAAACCTTGCGTCGCGCATCCGCCAGCAGTGCCTCCATCGTTGCATCACTTACCAATTGGCCGGGCGCATCGGCGCGCAGCATCGCGGCCAGTTCCAGGTTTTCGGCATGCAGCGTGACCAGCCCCGCGCCAAGCCGCCGCGCTGCGGATCCCGCAAGCCGCGCGGCACCAGGCATTGCGGCCCCGGCAAGAATGGTAAGATGGCCGCGCGTGTATTTATGCGCGCCGATATCGAGCGATGGCAGCGCCCAAAGCGAAGGATGATTGCGCCAGCAGCGCGGCGCGATGTCCTGCAAAACTGACTGGGGCAGGCCGATGTCAGCAAGCAGGGTCTCGCCGCAGAGCGCGCGCCCTGGCAGCAACAGATGCCCGGGCTTGAGCCGAACGAAGCTTATGCTGAGCGTCGCTTGCGGGGCATAACCCATGACCTGCCCGGTTGCGCCATCAAGCCCTGAGGGCACATCCACCGCGACCAAGGGCGCCTGTACCGAGCGCAGGACCTGAATCACGTCGGTCGCCAAGGGCCGTGTCAGGCCGGCGCCAAACAGCGCATCCACCACAAGCCCGGCGCGCGCTGCCTCGGCTTCACCGAAAGCCACCATGGGGCCATGCCAGCGCGCCGCCGCCGCTGCGGCGGCCGTGCCGGGGATGGGAGGTGCCAGGGCCGCGACCGAAACAGGCCAACCCATCTGATCAAGATAGCGCGCGGCGACATAGCCATCCCCGCCATTATTGCCCGGACCCGCCAGTACCAAGGTGCGGCAAGGGCGGAACCTGGCGCGGATGGCCCGCGCTACCGCCCTGCCCGCTGCTTCCATCAATGTTTCGGTCGGCATGCCCGCCGCCAGCGCCGCCGCATCGGCGCGTGCCATTTCGGCCGGGGTCAGCAATTCGGTCGGGATAGGGCGAAGCATGAGAAGTTTATAGCCCATCCATCCGGCAACGGCATGGGCTGGATCAAGGGCCGTTCCATGCTGCTATAGAGATGTTCGGGAACAGGAGTCGTGCATGGCCTTCGTGATCGCCATCGCCCAGCGCAAGGGCGGGGCCGGCAAATCCACCGTGGCGGCAAATCTGGCTACCGCGCTCGCGGAAACCGGCCATCGCGTGGGGCTTTTGGACATAGACCCGCAGCGCAGCCTGGCCCGTTGGGACCAGCAGCGCGGCGTCAGCAAAAAAGCCCATACCCTGCATTTTGAGGCACCGACCGGCTGGCGCCTGCCCGCAACCCTTGAACGCCTTAAGCGCGAACAGGATTTCGTGCTGCTGGATACCGCGCCCCATGATGACACGGATGCCAAGCTTGCCATTCGCGGCGCTGATCTGGTGCTGGTGCCCCTTCAGCCCTCGGCGGCTGATCTTTGGTCCATGGATGCGACGCTTGATATCGCCAAGCAGGAAAGGCGCCCCTTCCGGCTACTCCTGAACCGCGCCCCGGCTTCGGGCAAGCTGCGCGACGATATCGAAGGCCAAATCCGTGACCGCAAGCTGCCCATGCTGGATGCGGTGCTTGGCAATCGCACCGCCTATGCCCAGGCCTTCATGGCTGGGCTTGGCGTTGTGGAAGCCGCGCCCCGCGGTCCCGCTGCGGCAGAAGTGCGTGCATTGGCGAATGCCTTGGAAGCGATCCGTAAAAAGGGTTTGAAATGATGAGTGATTTATTGCTGGCGCTGCATCTGCTGGGCGCAGTGCTTTGGGTGGGCGGCATGGCCTTCGCGCTTCTGGTGCTGCGCCCCGCCGCGCATGAGGTGCTGCAAGCGCCAGAACGCCTAGCGTTAGCGCAAGCCGCCTTTAGGCGTTTCTTTCTGATTGTATGGCATGCCATGCCAATCGTGCTGCTGACGGGCTGGGCCTTGTTCTTCCTGTGGCATGGCGGCTTTTCTGGTGCGCGATGGAGCCTGCATCTGATGCATCTGCTGGGGCTGATTATGGCTTTGGTTTTTCTTGCGCTATTCTTCGGCCCTTGGGGGGCGATGCGCCGGGCGATGGCAGCGGGCGACAAACCCAACGCCGCGCGTGCGCTGGAGAGTATTAGGAAGCTGGTTTTGTTGAATTTGATCATGGGTTTGATTGTGGTGGCATTCTCCGGTTTTGGGCGTATCGCGGGATGAGCATTGCGCTGAAGGGCGGCATCCAGATTGTAGAGGATGCCGCGCCGGAATTCGAAGCGGTCGCCGCCATTCAGCGCGGCCTGCACAACTTCAACCAGGAAACCGGCGGGCCGTATGACCGGGAACCGGTAACGCTGCTGGTGCAGGATGCCGATGGCAAGACGCTGGGCGGCTTATTGGGCCTGACCTTCTGGGGCTGGCTGTTCATTGATTGGCTCTATCTGGAACGCGGCATGCGCCGGCGCGGGATAGGCGAGGAATTGCTGCGCCGGGCGGAGGCGATTGGCCGCGAACGCGGGTGCACCAATGCCTATACGGATACCTTCAGCTTCCAGGCGCCGGGCTTCTGGAAGCGCAATGGCTATGTGGAATTCGGCAAGCTGGAAGGCATGCCCGCCGGCCATGCGCGGGTGTGGTTGCGAAAGAAGTTGTAGCGCGCCCTTGTTAAGCGCCATCCGATAACCTGATCCAGAGAAAGGATCAGGCTATCGGGTTCTAGACTGTTCAGGCCTTCAGCGTCGCCAAAGCGTCGTTCAAGGTCTTGCTGGGGCGCATCGCGGCCGAGGTCTTCGCATCATCAGGACGGTAATACCCGCCCAATTCCTGCGGCTTGCCCTGGGCTGCGATCAACTCATCATAAATCTTCTTCTCATTGGCCGAGAGCAGGTCCGCAAGCGGCTTGAAGCGTGCGGCGAGGCCAGAGCTATTGTCGCGCGCCGCCAAAGCCTGCGCCCAGTAAAGGGCAAGGTAGAAATGGCTGCCGCGATTATCGATCTCGCCCACCTTTCGCGCGGGGGATCGATTGTATTCCAGGATCCTGCCATTGGCCTCATCGAGCGTCTCGGCCAGCACCTTCACGTCTTCGCTGTTCGTGGTCTGCGCCAAATGCTCAAGCGAAGCGCCAAGAGCCAGAAACTCCCCAAGCGAATCCCAGCGCAGGTAACCCTCACCCTGGAATTGTTCCACATGCTTCGGCGCCGAACCGCCCGCGCCGGTTTCAAACAAGCCACCGCCATTCAGCAAGGGCACAATGGAAAGCATCTTGGCCGAGGTGCCGAGTTCCATGATCGGGAACAGGTCGGTCAGGTAATCGCGCAGCACATTGCCGGTGACCGAAATGGTATCGAGCCCCTTGCGGATGCGGTCGAGCGAGAACTGCATCGCCTCAACCGATCCCAGGATGTGGATTTCAAGCCCGGAGGTGTCGTGGTCCTTCAGGTATTTCTGAACCTTGAGGATCAGCTGAGCATCATGCGCGCGGTTCGCATCCAGCCAGAAGACCGCCGGCGTATTGGTCAGCCGCGCGCGGCGTACGCCAAGCTTCACCCAATCCTGAATCGGCGCATCCTTCACCTGGCACATGCGGAAGATATCGCCGGTCTCAACGGGGCGGGAAAGCAGCACGGTGCCATCATCGGCGAGCACGCGCACTTCGCCATCCGCGGCCAATTCGAAGGTCTTGTCGTGGGAGCCGTATTCCTCGGCCTGCTGCGCCATCAGCCCGACATTGGGCACAGTGCCCATGGTCTTCGGGTCAAAGGCGCCATTGGCCTTGCAATCATCAATGACAGTCTGGAAAAGCCGCGCATAGCAACGATCCGGGATCACGGCCTTCGTGTCATAAAGCTTCCCGTCCGGGCCCCACATCTTGCCCGATTCACGGATCATCGCCGGCATGGAAGCGTCAATGATCGTGTCGCTTGACACATGAAGATTGGTGATGCCGCGGTCGGAATTCACCATGGCCAGCGCAGGGCGCGCCTTATAGGTGGCGTCCATATCCGCCAGGATCGGCGCCTTTTCGGCCTCCGGCAGGGTTTCGATCTTGGCCAGCATATCGCCAACGCCGTTATTCGGGTTGACGCCAAGCCGCGAAAGCGTCGCGCCATGCTTCTGGAAGACATCCGCGAAGAAAACCGAAACTGCATGGCCGAACAGGATGGGATCGGAGATCTTCATCATGGTGGCCTTGAGGTGCACGGAAAACAGCACCCCTTCGCGCTTAGCGGCATCAATCTGTTCCGCGAGGAAAGCGCGGAGCGCCTTACGGCTCATCACCGAGGCGTCAATGATTTCGCCAGCGATCAGCGGCGTCTTGGCCTTGAGCACCGTGACGCTGCCATCCTTCGCCACCAATTCAATGCGCGCATTGGTCGGTGCTGACACGGTGGTGGCCACTTCCGAGCCATAGAAATCCCCGCCCGGCATATAGGCGACATGGGATTTGGAGGCCTTCGACCAGGCGCCCATCTTATGCGGGTTGTTACGCGCATATTGCTTGACGGCACCTGCCGCGCGGCGGTCCGAATTGCCTTCACGCAGCACGGGGTTCACCGCGCTGCCCAGCACCTTGCCGTAACGGGCGCGGATTTCGCGCTCTGCGTCATTGGTGGGGTTGTCCGGGTAATCGGGCACCTTGTAGCCCTTGCCCTGCAATTCCTTGATCGCGGCCTTGAGCTGCGGGACCGAAGCCGAGATATTCGGCAGCTTGATGATATTGGCCTCCGGCTTCAGGGCGAGCTTGCCAAGTTCCGCGAGTTCATCATTCACCCGCTGCTCAGGCGTCAGGTTTTCAGGGAAATTCGCCAGGATGCGGCCCGTCAACGAGATATCCTTGAGGCTCATTTTCACGCCCGCGACACCCACGAAGGATTCCACGATGGGCAACAGGGAATAGGTCGCCAAGGCCGGCGCCTCATCCACCTTGGTCCAGACGATTTCGAGTTCTGACATGCTGTTACCTTCCATAGAATGGGCCGTTGGGGCCGCTTTGAATGTTTTGATAAATGCGCCCGTCTTGTCGCATCAGGGGGGGCGAAGGGCAAGTGGGCAGCGCCAAGAGTACGTGGCCTTCGTTTTCTAAGAGATTTTTAATTCTTTCTTATTATCAGAGGCTTAAGCGCTTGGCGATCAACGATCCCCATAGCCCTTGGGATGCGCTTCCCGCCAGGCCCAGGTCGTGCGGACAATTTCATCAATATCGCCAAAGCGCGGCGCCCAGCCGGTTTCGCGCCTGAGCCTTTCACTCGCCGCCACCAGCACGGCCGGGTCACCGGCGCGGCGGGGACCAATGCTATGCGGCACGGCGCGCCCGCTCACGCGTTCAATCGCGCCCAGCACCTGCTTCACCGAATGGCCTTCGCCATTGCCGATATTGTAGCGGCAGGAGCCATGGGTCCCCAACCGCGCGAGCACGCGCAGATGCGCATCCGCCAGATCGGTCACATGCACGTAATCGCGAATGCAGGTGCCATCGGGCGTTGGGTAATCATCGCCAAATACGGTCAGCGCCGGGCGACGGCCAAGCGCCGCGTCAATCGCGAGTGGCACCAGATGCGTTTCGGGGTTGTGATCTTCCCCCGCACGCCCGGCAGGGTCTGAACCCGCCGCGTTGAAGTAGCGGAGCGCCGCATAGCGCAGGCCATGGATGCGTTCCGCCCAGGCCAGCGCGGTTTCCACCATAAGCTTGCTCTCGCCATAGGGATTGCCGGGCGCAACGGGGCAATCCTCATCAATCGGGATGCGTTCCGGCTTGCCGAAAAGTGCGGCGGTGGATGAGAGCACGAAGCGCAGGCAACCGGCAGCGACCGACGCTTCAATCAGCCTCACGCTATTGCCAAGGTTTTCCGCGATATAGTGCATGGGCGATTTCATGCTTTCGCCCACCAGGGAAAGGGCCGCGAAATGCAGAACCGCATCGAACCGCCAATTACCAAAAACCCGCGCGAGTTCCGCGTGATCGGCCAATGGCGCATGCACCAAAGTTGCACCAGCAGGTACGGCTGCGCGATGGCCTTGGCTGAGGTCATCCAGGACCACCACATCATCACCGCGATCAAGCAGTGCAAGCACCGCATGGCTGCCGACGAAACCGGCCCCGCCTGTCACCAGATAACGCGCCATGTCCTATTCCTGCCCCCAAACCTCAGCGCCGGGGCGGTGCCTCTGCCAGCCTTTCGCTGCGCGGTGCGTCCAGCGCGCGGAGATAGGCGGCATCAAGGCCGTAAATATCCCGGCGCATGATCACATTGCCGGCTTCAACTACTACCGTGTCATAATGAAGGCGGACGGGGATCGCCCGCGCCAGTGTTGCACCCTGCGTCGCGCCGCTTTCGAGCACACGGTCAAAGCGTTCGCGGTTCCAGGCCGGCATGCCGCTGAAGGCTTCCGCCAGCAAATCCATCGGCCTTTCAAGCCTAATGCAGCCCGATGAAAAGGCACGGTCCGGGCGGCGGAACAAATGCCGATCCGGCGTGTCATGCATGAAAATGTCATCGCGGTTTGGCATCACGAATTTAAGCCGGCCGAGCGCATTCGCCTCACCAGGGTCCTGTCGGATGATGAAGGGAAAGCGGTCCTTGGAATAGGCGCTGAAATCAACCGTGGCCGGGTCAACTTCCGTGAGTTCACCATCAATGCGCTGATAAAGCCGATACCCCAAAGCCTGCATCCGCCCTGGCTCGCGCCGGAAGCGGGGCAGCAAATCCTCCCGCGCATTGCGATCCGGCACACCCCAGGGCGGGTTGAATTGTACCGCGACCAGCCGGACATCGAGCATCGGTGTTTGCCGGTCCACCCGCCCCACCACGACAGCCATATCCTGGACCACGCGTCCAGCATCGGTCAGGCGCAGGCGGAAATGAGGGATATTTACTTCAATCCGCCGATCAGGCGGGGCGGCCAGGCCGCGGCGCATATCCAGTGCCACGCGCAACTGCCCGATCTTGGCTTCGACCGGGGTATTCAAAGCGGCCCAGGTGATGCGCCCGATGCGGCCATCCGCTTCCAGCCCTTCTTCAGCCTGAAAGCGCCGGACCGCCGCTTGCAGCCGCGCATCATAAACCGGGCTTTCGGTGGCTGCGCCGCGCAACACTTCCGGATCAAGCACCGCAAGCCGCGCACGAAGCTGGCCGACCCGCGCGGCATCCTGGCTGCCAGGCTCCAGCGTGCTGGCAAGATTGCCTTCAATCAGCGGCCAACCGCCACGCGCGGCAATGGACCTGAAGCGCGCAAGCTCCGCCCTGATGGACACCGCATCGGGATGGAGTAGTGCTGCCTGATCAAGCACACCTGCCGGATCGGCGCTTGCAAAAAGCATTTCCTTCCAGGCCGGGAAATTCGCGCGCGCGGCATCGCGCTTGATATCCACGCGGCCGGGCAAGGAAGTGACGCGCCCGAGCAGTAGATCGCGCAAAGCCGCTTCCGCACGCGCCATCAATGCCTCGCGATCCCGAAGCCCAGCGCCACCCGGCAGGTCATAATGACGCGGATCAAGACCATCGGCGCCAAGGGCTTCCAGCCTTGCCGCCAAAGCTTCCAACGCTACGCGGGATGCGGCGTTGGCGCGGCGTGCCACGCCAGCGGCAAGAAAAGCTACACCTAGCCCCAGAACGGGCCTGCGGCCCACGAATCGCTTCAAATCACCCATGTGAATTTGTTAGCGCCTTGCACGACTTGCGCGCAATTTTCTTCCTATGCGTCAGGAAAGCCTATTCGCGCCCAGTGGTGCCCCCGCGAGTTCCTGCACGGTGATGGGCTTATAGGGTGCGCGGGGGCGGAAATGCCCCACTTCTTCCACCGGCACGTTGCGGGTTTCGGCTATAACCGCTGATACCGTGGGGCCGCATAGCCGCCCCTGGCAGGGCCCCATGCCGCAGCGCAGATAGGCCTTGGCCTGATTGGGACCGGTTGCGCCAATCGCTGCCGCCCAGCGCAGGGACCCCGCCGTCACTTCCTCACATCGGCAGATGATGGTGGATTCTTCAGATGGCGCCAGGATTTCCTGTGAAGGCGCATAAAGCGCATCCAGAAAGGGGCGAAGCGCGCGGGCCTGCAAAAGTGCCCCTGCGCTGGCCTCCGCACGCGAATCCCGATCCGCGCGCGAAATGCGCCCAAGCCTTAACCCTGCATCCACAGCGGCCAATTGCCCCGCCGCCACCGCTGCTTCCCAGCCGCCAATCACCGCGCCGTCGCCAGCCACCGCGATGGACGCATGGGAAGACGCGCCAAAGGCATCAAGCTTGGGCCGCCAGCACAATTGCCGCGCATCCCAAACATGTTCCAACCCAATCGCCATGGAAATATGCGTGGAAGGGATCACGCCTTCATGCAGCAGCAGTGTATCGCAAGGCTCAATGCCACCTTCAAAGCGCAGCGTCTGCACCCGCGCGCCACCTTCCGCGCGCAAATGCCGCGCACCCGAGATCACGCGCATCCCGGCCCGACGCGCGTTCAGGATCAGGCCGATGCCTTTGGCAAGCTGTCCGAAACCACTGAGAATCCCCCCCTGTTCTAGGGCCGTGCGCAGGATGGATCGGCTGCGCGTTTCGACCAATACAGGCATGACGCCGGCGCGGATAAGTTGATTGGCGAGCAGCCACATCAGCGGCCCCTGCCCCGCCAGCACCACCTTGCCCGAGGGCACCATGCCCGCAGTTTTCAGCGCAATCTGCGCCGCCCCCGCACTCATCACGCCGGGCAGAGTCCAGCCCGGAATGGGCATAGGCCTTTCCTGCGCACCGGTCGCGAGCAGGATGCGATCCGCTACGAATTCCAGCGTTTCATTCGAGCGGGAGAGCGACAACGTGCCCGTATCGGGATCGAGCATCCAAAGCGTCGCACCGGGGCGATAGGTGATATCAAGCGCGCGAAAACGTGCGATCAATTCAAGGCCGGGCGCCATGTCGCGCGCCACTGCGGGATCTGTGCCGGCCAATTCGGCGGCGCGAAATACCTGCCCACCGGGCGCGGCGTTCTCGTCCACTACCAGCACAGAAAGCCCGCATTCCCGCGCCGTAATCGCCGCGGCCATGCCTGCTGGCCCGGCCCCGACAATGGCCAGGTCAAATCTGCTCGGCGCCGCGCTAGCCTTGATGGGAACCAGGTTCATCGCGGCACCTCCCGCGCGCCGTGCTGGCGGGCGATGCGCATGCCAGTTGCAACCGGCACCATGCAGGACTGCCGGTTCGCGACACCATCAATCTCGGCAAGGCAATCAAAACAGACACCCATCATGCACCAGGGCAGGCGTGGGCTGCCGGAGACTGCCGTTTCGCGAATAGCGGGCAGGCCCGCAATCAGCATGGCGGCGGCAGCGCTGCTGCCTTCGGGCACCATCAAAGCGCGGCCTTCGACAAAAACCTGCACGGTTTCCGGCCGATGATCAGGGCGCGTGCGAAACATCAGAAGCGCTTTGCCGAAAACGATGCGAGGAAGGGATCAAGCTCACCACGCGCAATCATGGGCGCCAGCAGCTTGCCATGCGCGGCGGCCAGCGTGACGCCAGAATGGCAATTGGCAGCGTAAGCGCCGGGCAGGGTTTCGGACTGGTCATAAATCGGCAGCCCATCGGGTGACATGACGCGCAGCGCTGACCAAGCCCGCACTACATTCAGCTTGCCGATCCAGGGAAAACAAAGCGCCGCACGATGGGCGATTTCGGCCATGACCGGTTGGGTTTGGCGTGTATCAAACCCCACTTCCTCAACGCTATCGCCCAGCATGATGCTACCCTCACCGGTTTGACGAATGGTGGTGGTGGGCATGGGCAGGGCAGCGCGCGTGCGTTCCGTCACCAGCACCTGGCCACGCTGCGGGCGCACCGGCGCCCTTAAACCGAAATGAGAGGCAAGGGCAGCATTGCCGAGGCCAGCCGCCAGCACCGCACGTTCCGCCTGAATGGTGCCAAGATTGGTTTCCAGCAGGAAATTGCGCGGCGCCGTCGCAATACCCGTGATCTTAGTATTTGGCAGATACACCCCGCCAAGCGCGGTAAAACCGTGATGCAGGCTGCGCAGCAGCGCCAACGGGCTGACATGCCCATCATATGGCGTGAAGGAAGCGCCCACCACGGCGGGGCCAAGCCCCGGCAGCATTTCGCGCGCTTCCCGCGCATCCAGCATCCGGTATTCAAAACCGTAATTGCCCGCTTCGCGCTTCATCTGTTCCAAGCGCTCAGCACGTTCATTCATTTCACGATCGGAAAGGCATAAATGCAGCCCGCCCGGCTGGGAAAGGCCGAGGGATTGGCCGGTTTGCTTGGCCAGATCATTCGCCAATTCAGCCCAGCTTTCGGCTGATTGGCGCGTCCAGCGCTGATACCAGGGCGCGCCAAGCCCCTTGGATTGCACCCAAACCAGGCCAAAATTGCCGCGGCTTGCGCGAAAGGCAGCATCCCCTTCATCCAGCAACGCAACAGACAGCCCTTCGCGCCTGAGGCCCCAGGCAATGGCGGAGCCCACCAGCCCGCCCCCAATCACCATTGCGTCGAAGCGTCGTCCCGTCATGACAACATCATTCTATCCCTTTCCGGTTAAGGAAAGGTGCGGGATTAGCGCCCGCCCCCCACTTGCATACAAGAAGCGGTCACATAGGAAGCGGCGTCTGAGGCGAGGAACAGGATACATTCCGCCACTTCCTCCGGCTTGCCAGGCCGGCCCATGGGCACCAGCGGCCCAAGCCGCGCCAGCCGATCCGGCGCACCGCCACGGGCATGGATTTCGGTCTCGATCAGGCCCGGATTGACCGCATTTACCCGCATGCCTTCCTGCGCCACTTCGCGCGCAAGCCCGATGGTCAGCGTATCTACCGCCGCCTTGCTGGCCGCGTAATGCACATATTCGCCAGCACTGCCGAGTTCTGACGCGCGGGAGGAGACATTCACAATCGCCCCCCCTTTGCCGCCCTGCTTGGTGGACATGCGCTTCACCGCTTCCCGGCAGAACATGGCAAGGCCGGTGACATTGGCGCCCATGGTATTGGCCCAGCCGGCGTGGGTGATGGTTTCCAGCCGTCCGCGGGGCCCAGTCCCGCCGGCGTTATTCACCAGCACATCAATGCGCCCAAAATGCTTCATGACCGCTTCAAAGGCGCCAATCGCATGCGCCTCATCCTCGACCGAGCCTTGCAGCAGCAGCACCTTGGCCCCGGCGGCTTCGCAATCGCGCTGCACGGCTTCTGCGCTGGCGCTATCATTCTGATACGTCAGGCATAGATCGTAGCCGCGGGCGGCGGCCATGCGCGCGGTGGCCGCGCCAATGCCGCGCCCGGCGCCGGTGATCATCATGACTTTGCGTGACATGAGCTATCCTCCGTTTGTTTTCGCGCCGTTTATGCCACGGGATGGCGGGCTTGCCGATACCCGCGCGGCGGGTGAGCATGGCGTAATCGCCCCTTGAGGAAAACCAATGTCCGAAATCCAGATCACCGATGATGCCGGGCTACGTTTCATTCACCTGAACCGGCCCGAGAAGAAAAACGCGCTGACGCGCGCAATGTATAGCACGATTGCTGCGGCCCTGCGGGGGGCCGCGATCGATCCAGCCATTCGCGCCGTCATGATCACTGGCGGCGATGCCTGTTTTACCTCCGGCAATGATGTTGCGGATTTCCGGGCGCGCGGGGAACAGCAGGCGGAGGTTCCCTCCCCCGCACGGGAAATGCTGGCGGCGCTGGCGGAATGCCCGAAGCCCGTGGTGGCGGCGGTGGCCGGTTATGCGATTGGCATTGGCACGACGCTGCTTTTGCATTGTGACCTGGTCTATGCCGGCGATAACGCCATCTTCCGCATGCCCTTTGTGGATCTGGGGCTTTGCCCGGAAGGCGGTTCTTCCCTGCTGGTGCCGATGCGGGGCGGGCAATTGCTTGCCAATGAATTGCTGATGCTGGGCGATGCATTCACGCCTGAAGTGGCGTTACGCGCTGGCATCATCAATGCCGTGGTGCCTGTTCCGGAATTGCTGGCGCATGCGGAAGGCAGGGCACGCGCTTTGGCGGCGAAGCCACCGGCGGCCATGGCGCAAACCAAGGCGCTGCTCAGGCGTTCTGATGCGGCGCGCATCTCTGAGCATATGCAGGTTGAATTCGCCGCCTTCAGCGCACTGCTGCGCGGACCGGAAGCGGCAGAGGCCGTCGCGGCGTTTCAGGAAAAGCGCAAGCCAGATTTTTCGCGCTTCTTCGCGCAAGCAAAGGGGTAAGGTGATGCTGCATCAATGGCCGGCCCAGGCGCGGGTTTATCATGATGTTTCAGTAGCGGAAGCATTGCCGGGTGAAGTTGCTGGGGCGCAACGCATTGCGCTGGTGACCACAAGATCACTCGCAGCTAGCCGTATCGCGGCGGCAGTGCGGGAAGCCTTGGGCGCAAGGTTGGTCACCGAAACCGCTGCCATGCGCGCGCATAGCCCGGTTGAAGATGTTTTGGCGCTGGCCGCATTGCTGCGTGAAAGCCGTGCCGAATTGGTCGTGGCGCTTGGTGGCGGTTCGGTGATTGATGGCGCGAAGGTTGCCTGCCTTGCGGTTTGGCGCGGCATTACGGACCCTGCGGCGCTGATTGACGCGGCAGTCTCCCGAGGAGCCTCACCCGGTGCCTGGGATGGCGCCGCACCTTCGCCGCGTTTGGTCGCGGTGCCGACCACGCTTTCAGCTGCGGAATTTGCGCCCCATGCCGGCTATACCGATTTGGCCGAGGGGCGGAAGTATCGCGCGCTTGATCCCTGGATGGTGCCGCGCGCGGTTCTGCTTGACCCCGCAGCCACCCTGGAAACGCCGGCGGAACTTTTCCTTTCATCCGGCATTCGCGCTTTAGATCATGCCGCCGAGCGTTGGTGCGCCCTGGAACCCGCGCCCTTTTCGGATGCCGTTTCGCGCCAGGCCATGCTGATGCTGGCGGAAGGCCTGCCGCGCGTGGCAAAGGCAGCCGGGGATTTGCGGGCACGGGCCCTTTGCCAGCAAGCGGCCTGGCTTTCAGTGCAGGGCGGTTGGGCCGGTGTGCCGGTCGGTGCGAGCCATGGGCTTGGCTATATTCTGGGGGCGGCGCGCGGCGTGCCGCATGGCATTACTTCCTGCCTGATGCTGCATGCGGTGATGCGCTGGAATGCGCCGGTGAATGCGGCGCGGCAGGCGGATATCGCGGCGATCTTTCGCGGCACGGAAGCCGGCCCGGCGATTGAGGATTTTGTCGCAGGGCTCGGCCTGCCCACACGCTTGCACCAGCAAGGCATTACCGAGGCTGAAATCGCCGGCCTTGCCGCGCGCTGGACAGGCGATGCACCGATTGCGACCAATCCGCGCCCGGTGCGCGGGGCGGCGGATTTGGAGGAGATTTTACGTTTGGCCGCTTAAAGATTCCGCCGTTCCGCCCGCAGTGTCGGCAGGCCAATGCCGGTGGCGTCAAATCCGCCATCCACGGCAATCACCTGGCCGGTCAGATAGCTCGCGCGGTCGCTGCACAGGAAAAACACCGCTTCCGCCAATTCCGCTTCCAGCCCGTAGCGATTAAGCGGCAAATGGTCGTGATAATCCGCGCGGATTTCCGGCGTATGCACGGCCTTGGCCATGGCCGTATCCACCGGGCCGGGCGCGACCGCGTTCACACGTATGCCAAGGCTCGCGAATTCCACCGCTTGCTGCTTGGTCAGATGCGCAAGCCCGGCCTTGCTGGTGCCATAGGCAACGCGGAGCGTCGAAGCGCGCAAACCTGAGATCGAGGTGATGTTCACCATCGCCCCGCCACCAGCCTCGGCCATGATCGGTGCCGCTGCTTGTGCCGCCAGAAATGGACCGGTCAGGTTCACCGCCAGCACGCGCGCCCAATCTTCCGGCGTGGTTTCCAGGATGGGTTTGAATATGGCAATGCCAGCATTATTCACCAACGCATCCAGCCGCCCGAATTGTACCGCTACTTGGCTTATCGCAGCGGCAATCGCGGGTGGGTCTGAAACATCGCAGATGACATCGAGGGTTCTTGAAGGCTCCGCCAGCGCTGCCATGGTTTCACGCAATTGTGCCGCATTGATATCCAGCAGCGCGACATTCCAACCCTCGGCCAGAAAACGTTTCGCTACGGCAAGGCCGATGCCGCGGGCGGCGCCTGTCACCAGGGCTGTCTTTACCGTCATATTCTGATCCTTCAACGCGGCATGCTGCCGGCGCGGCCAGCGGTTGACCCGCCATCAATCACCAACTCACTGCCTGTCATATGCCGCGATGCATCGGAAGCGAGGAACACAACCCCGGCCGCGATATCAGCCGCCGTGCCGGCTTCACCCAAGGGCACGATATTCGCCGCCAATTGGCGCGGATCAATCGGCGCATTGCGCCCATCCGGGCTGCCTTGCGGCATTTTGTGCCAGATATCGGTCTCGATCACGCCCGGATGGACGGAATTGCAGCGAATACCATCCCGCGCGCCGGCGCATTCCAACGCAACCGATTTGGCAAAAAGCCGCACGGCGCCCTTGCTCGCGGAATAGCCGGCTAGTCCGGCGGAGCCGCGAATACCGGCGATAGACGACATCATGATGATGGAACCACCACCCGCGCGGCGCATGGCCGGAATGGCGTATTTCACGGATAAAAACACGCCATCAATATTCACCGCATTCTGTCGCCGCCATTCCGCAAGCGTCATATCCAGCAAGGGTTTCATGATGGCGATGCCGGCATTGGAAACCAGCACATCAAGCCGGCCAAAAGTGGCTTCGATGGTAGCAACCACTTCCGCCCAACGCGCCTCATCCGTCACGTCCTGATGCAGATACAGCGCCTGACGCCCGGCATCGCGGAGCTTTGTCGCAAGTGCCTCACCACGCGCATCATCCAGATCGGTCAGCACCACGCGCGCCCCTTCGGCGGCGAGAGCCTCCGCACAAGCGGCGCCAATGCCCGCCGCGGCGCCAGTGATCAGCGCGACCTTACCTTGAACCTGTCCCATCGCATTCCCTTCAAGCAAAACGTTCCGCCGCGAAGGGCGTGAAATCGAAATTGGGTTTTTCACCTGCCAAAACCGCGCCCATCAGCGCGCCGGTGGGCGCTGAGCCCGTCAGGCCTAAATGCCCATGGCCAAAGGCGCAATAAAGCCCTTCCCAGGCACGCACCGGCCCCATGACCGGCAGGCTATCGGGCAGGCAGGGCCGATGGCCCATCCAGATTTTGCTGCCTTCCGTGCGTGCCTTGGGGAACACCTTTTTCAGATCGCCCAGCAACAGCATGGCGCGGGATTCCGTGGGTGGCGCATCAAGCCCGGCTATTTCAACCGAACCCGCCACACGCAAGCCTTCTTCCATAGGGCTAATAAAGACCTTGCGATCAGCGGGTGACAGCACGCGCCCCACCCTAACGCCCGCATCCGGCAGCATCACATGATAGCCGCGCTGGGATTCCAACGGCACTTTTAGCCCAAGCGGTGCGAGCAAGCGCGCAGACCAGGCACCGGCGGCGAGCACGACCTGATCGGCGGCGATATCCTCCCCCGCGCAGCGCACACCAACCACGCGCTTGCCTTCGGTCAAAATGGCCTGCACTTCGGCCACGCGAATCTCACCCCCCATGCGACGCACGCCATTCGCCACCACGGCCGCCAAGCGGGCTGGATTCACGCAGGAACCGTGATCAGGTAGTAGAATGCCAATTTGATAATCTTCGGACACTTCCGGTTCCAATTCGCGCAAGGCCGGCCCAACCAGCTTTTGCACCTTCAGCCCGTGCTTCTGGCGCAGCGTGAGGGAGGCATTATCCTTCGCAAGCTGTTCCTCATTTCGGTAGAGGTACATCTGGCCTTCTTCGCGGATCAGGTCACTTGCCCCTTCGGCGGCCAGGATTTCGCGATGCCGATCGGGTGCCGAGAACAGTAACGCAGAAAGCGCAATGGCGGCCGATTCCACCTTCTCTCGACGGGCAGAAGCTACAAAGCGCAGCAGCCATGGCATGGCGCGCAGCCAATAGCGTGCGGGGATATGCAGCGCGCCGGCTGGGTCCATCAGCATTTTCGGCACCTGCGCCAACACGCCCGGCATGGCGAGCGGCGCCACAGACCCATGGCTGATGGCCCCCGCATTGCCGGTGTAAGCCGCGCCTTCCTTGCCGGCCTCCAGCACCAGCGGCTTCAAACCGCGCCGCGCCAAATGCCAGGCGATGCACAGGCCAACAATACCGCCGCCAATAATGACCGGGGCGGGCTTGTGTGATTGCGTTTCCATCAGGCCATCCTGACGCAGTCTTAAGCCCCAGGGAAGCGCCCGGTTGACGCCCCGCCGCCAGGGCATCACCTTTGGCCCTCCCGGAGGATACCAGCATGAAGATCACCCCCAATAATGCCGGGCTAGGCGCCCGTATCGAGGGCATTGACCTGAGCCAAACCGCCTCGGCCGAGGATTTCCGCACGCTGCTGCGGGCACTTGGCGAATATGGCGTGCTGTGTTTCCCGAAACAGGATCTGGAAGCACCGCAAGTGGCGGCCTTCGGCAAGCGCTTTGGCGATCTGGAAGTGAATGTCGCCAATCTGTTCCATGCCCCAGATCATCCTGAGGTTATGATCCTGTCCAATATGAAGGATGAAGCGGGCAAGCCCTTGGGGCTAAATGATGCCGGCCAGGGCTGGCACACGGATATGTCCTATTCCAAGGAAATCGCGCTGGCCAATATGCTGCACGCCAAGCGTGTGCCACGGCGCGACGGCAAGGTTCTGGGGGCCACGCAATTCCGCAATATGCATGCCGCCTATGCCGATCTGCCGGCCGAGGTGAAGGCGCGCATTGAAGGCCGCGTTGCCATTCATGATTTCAGCAAATTCTGGGACATGATGCGCCAGCGCCCGGGCAGTATTCGCGGGCCGCTGACACCCGAACAGCGCGGGAAAAAGCCACCTGTGGAACAGCCCATTGTGCGCATTCATCCCATCACCGGGCGGCCGGTGCTCTACTGCAATTGCGGCTATGCCATGTATGTGAAGGATATGGACCGCGCAGAATCCGACGCGCTGCTGGATTACCTGTTCCGCCATCAGGCCCAGGATAAATATCTTTATACGCATGAATGGTCGGAAGGTGATGTGTTGATCTGGGACAATATCGGCACCATGCATAATGCGGTGGCAGATTACCTGCCGGGTGAGGATCGCTACATTCTGCGCGTGCAGGTCATGGCAACACTCGATTACACGGCGCTTGCAGCATGAAACTGGTTACCTTTCAGGGCGCCCATGGCCCGACGCTTGGTGGCGCCGTTTGTGACAGCCTGGTGACGCTGCGCCCTGCCCTATCCGCCGCAATGCGCGCCGCCGGTGAGGCTGATCGTAGCAATGAGGTCATCCCCACCGATATGGTCGCACTACTCGGAAACGAAGCCGCAATGACCGCTGCGGGCCGAGCGCTTGCCTTTGCCGCCCGGGCGGAAAACGCCGCGCTGCGCCAACCGCTTGCGGGCGCCAGGCTGCTGGCACCGCTGAAGCCCGGCAAGATCCTCGGCGTTGGGCGCAATTACAGTGATCACGCCAAGGAAGTGGGCGGCCCCAAGCTTGAAATGCCGCGCATTTTCATGAAGCCCACAAGTTCCGTCGTAGGACCAGGCGCAGTTGTGAAAATACCGCGCGATGTGAAGAAGCCGGATTGGGAAGTGGAACTTGGCGTGGTGATCGGCAAGCCCGCGCGCGATGTGCCAGAAGGCATCGCGCTGGATTATGTCGCGGGCTACACGGTACTGAATGATGTCAGCGCGCGGGAATTTCAATTCGATGTGCCGCTGGCAATGACATCCTTCGCCAAGGGCATGGATGGCTTTTGCCCGATCGGTCCCTGGATCGTGACACCGGAAGAAGTTGGTGAGCCCTGGATGCTTGATGTGAAGTGCTGGCTGAATGACGAAGAAGTGCAGCATGGCAATACGCGCGATCTGATCTTTTCCGTCTCCGCGTTGATTGCCTTTCTCTCGCGTTACATGACGCTTGAGCCTGGCGATGTAATTGCGACCGGCACGCCGGCCGGGGTTGGACATTTTCGCGATCCACCGCGCTATTTGAAGCCGGGCGATAAGCTCAGGCTGGAAGTGGAACGCGTCGGCGTGCTTGAACATTCGATCGGTTGAAATAACGGGGAGGCAATAATGAAAAAGACTTTTTTCACCGCCGCTTTGGCCGCGCTGCTGGCATTGCCTGCATGGGCGCAACCCAAGGCGCCCGGCACGGATTACCCGAATAGGCCGGTGCGCGTAATTGTGGCCTTCGCCGCCGGGGGCAATGCTGATATCAATGCCAGGCTGATTTCAACGGCACTGTCGCAGCAACTGGGTCAGCAATTCGTGGTGGAAAACCGGCCTTCGGGCGGTGGCACGGTCGCCTTTGAAACCATCGCTCAAACACCGCCAGATGGCTATACGCTCCTGGTTGGCGCGCTTGGATCCCATACCTTGAATGTCGGCCTTTATGGCGACCGCTTGCGTATTCACCCGCTGACGGGTGTGGATCACATCACCATTTCCAGCCATTCGCCGATTGTTCTGGCGACCCATCCTTCCATGAATGTGCGCACGCTGGCGGAGTTTCGTGCGGCGGTCGCGGCTGGTGGTGGAAATGTGCTTTATGGGTCATCCGGCAATGGTTCGACCGGGCATATCTCCTCGGCCTTGCTGCTGCATCTGCTCGGCGTGCCCGCGACCCATGTGCCGTATCGCGGATCAGCGGCGGCTTTTCAGGATTTGATGGCCGGGCGCATCAGCTTCCAATCGGACACGATTTCCTTCCTTGCCGAGCATATCAAGAACGGTACAGTGAATGGCATTGTGATTGGCACGCCTGAGCGTTCACCCATGGCGCCTGACGTACCAACTGCGGCTGAAGCAGGCCTTCCGGCTTTCCAGGCCACAACCTGGACGCCATGGTCCGCAACGCTGGGCACGCCCCTTCCGATCCGCCAGTTCCTCTCTGAGCAAATCGCAATTGCATTGCGTAAGCCAGAGGTGCGCGATCGCCTCATCCAGCTAGGCAACACCATCCCGGATGGCATGACACCGGAAGCAACCCGCGCATTTATTGCGGCTGAGCTTGATAAATGGGTGCCGATTGTCCGCGCCACGGGCGCGCGCGTGGATTGAGGAATACGGTAAATGAAAATCGAAAGACGCGCGCTTTTTGGCGCTTTGGCCGCAAGCGCATTGCCTGGGAATGCGCAAGCACAAGACATCACTTGGCCAACCAAGCCCGTACGCGTCGTGGTGCCTTATGCCGCCAGTGGCGGAACGGATATTCTGGTGCGTGCGATTGGGGAAGCCTTGCGTAATACTCTGCCCCAACCCTTCATCGTCGAAAACCGCGCCGGTGCGGCGGGTGTGATTGGTTCGGAAGTGGTGGCACGTGCGGAACCTGATGGGCATACGCTGCTGGTCGTGGTTTCCACCCATGTGATGAATAAGTATCACCTGCCAAGCATGCCTTATGACGCGATCCGCGATTTCACGCCGATTGCGATGCTGACACGCAACACCATGGTGCTGGTGGCCGGTGCCAATCAACCTTTTGATTCGCTCAGCACCATGCTCGCCTATGCGAAGGCCAATCCAGGCAAGGTGGGCACTGGTTCAACCGAAGCTCTTTCTTCCTTCATTGGGCAGGAAATGGCACGGCGCGCTGGGGTGGAGATGCCCGATATCGCCTATCGCAGCGGCGGCCCACTGATGAATGACATTGTCGCAGGGCATTTGCCGAGCGGCTGGACCAGCACGGTCAGTGCCATGCCGCATATGCAAACCGGGCGCGTGCGTGTGTTGGCGGTTTCCACCGGCACGCGTTCGCCCTTCTTCCCAGATGCGCCGACGCCCGCCGAACAAGGTGTGCGCGATTTTGATCTTTCTGGCTGGGTTGCCATGTTGGGGCCGCCGCGCATGCCAACATCATTGGTGGATCGCATCAATCGTACTGTGAGCGCGGTTTTCGCCGATGATACCTTCAAGCAAAGGCTGACTGCATTGGGTGTGGAGGCAGATGTGCGTCCCCCCAACGCGCTACTGGAAGCTATGCAGCGCGATGATCGTATTTGGGCCGCGGCCAGCGCTGCCGGCCATATCCGCCCTCAATAAGCAATAAAGGAAAACTCATGGCCAACCCATCGCTTCGCAAGGCGCTTGCTGAGAAGCGCTTCATCCTCGCCCCCGGTGTTTTCGACATGATCTCAGCCAAGGTCGCCGATGGCATGGGGTTTGACTGCATCTACGGCACGGGCTTTGGCGCTGTTGCCTCGGCACTAGGTGTCGCGGATGCGGGCATCGCCACCTATGCCGATATGGTCGCGCGCATGGGCACCATGGCACGCGGCTGCAAAACGCCTTTGGTCGCGGATGCTGATACGGGTTATGGAGGTCTTCTAAATGTGCGCCACACCACGCTCGGCTATGAAGCCGCCGGGATGACGGGCATTCAGCTTGAAGATCAGGAAATGCCGAAGAAATGTGGCCATACACCTGGCCGGCGCGTGATCCCGGCCGAGGAAATGGTGCTGAAGATCAAGGTCGCTGCTGAGGCGCGGCGCGATCCGAATTTCCTGATCGTGGCGCGTACGGATTCACGCACCACGCTTGGCCTTGAAGAAGCCATTCGGCGCGGGCGCATGTATGGCGATGCGGGTGCTGATATCGTTTTCATCGAAAGCCCCGAAAGCGAAGATGAAATGCGCGCCATCGGCAAGGCGATTTCCAAACCTTTGCTTGCGAATATGGTTGAAGGCGGGCGCACCCCCATCCTTCCCGCCGCGCGTTTGCAGGAAATTGGTTATGCCATGGCGATCTATCCAGCCATTGGCTTCCTTGCCGCAGCTGCCGCCCTTGAACGCGCCTATGCGCATTTGAAGACAACCGGCGATAGCCTGGCCCTTGGCGAATCCTATGGCTTCAAGAAAATGACTGAGCTCATGGGCTTCCCCGATGTTTGGGATTTTGAAAAGAAATGGGCCGTTCCGGAAAAGGACTCTGCAGCATGACCGCGCTACCCCAAGTTAAGGCTTTGGTCTTTGATGTTTTCGGTACAGTGGTTGATTGGCGCAATGGTATCGCGCGCGATGCACGCACATTCCTGGCCCGTCACGGGCGCAGCGATATTGATCCGCATCGCTTCGCCGATGCCTGGCGCAAACGCTACCAACCCGCCATGGAAGAAGTGCGCAGCGGCCGGCGCCCCTTCACCCGGCTTGACGTGCTGCATCGGGAAAACCTCGATGGCGTCTTGCAGGATTTCGGCGTGAATGTAGCGGGTGTGGGTGCGGAGGAACTTGAATGGCTGAACCGCGCCTGGCATCGCCTGGACCCCTGGCCCGATACCATTCCAGGCCTAATCCGCCTGAAGGCGAAGCACTTCATCGCGCCCTTATCCAATGGCAATATCCTTCTGCTCGCGAATATGGCCAAGCGCGCGGGCATGCCCTGGGATGCGATTCTGGGGGCCGAGGCCGCAAAAGCCTATAAGCCGCAGCCGGAAGCCTACCTGCGTACCTGCGAGATTCTGGGCCTGAAGCCGGCACAGGTCGCACTGGTCGCCGCGCATAACGGGGATTTGGCCGCCGCGCGCAAAAGCGGGCTGGCGACGGCCTTCGTGCTCCGCCCCAATGAACACGGGGCGGATCAAGCAACGGATACGAAGGCCGAACAGGATTGGGACGCGATTGCGACCAGTTTCGAAGATTTAGCCGACAAGCTTGGCTGCTGAACGCGCACACCGCGCCGGGGTTCACTCGGCGCGGATATTTCCCTCACGTATCACAGGCGTCCATTTCGCGTGATCGCGCGTAAGAAGTGCGGCAAACTCCGCAGGGCTGGACGCAATCACTTCAGCGGCCTGCACGCGCTGCACGGTTTCCTTCACCTCGGTTGAGGTGATGATGGCGCGGAATATGCGATTGGCCGCGGCCACTACATCATCCGGCATGCCGGCGGGGCCCACGATGCCGTGCCAGGTCATTGCTTCAAAGCCTGGGAAGGTTGCGGCTACGGAAGGCACACCGGGCAGCGCCGCAACAGGGGCGGGCGTGCCAATGGCCAAGGCACGCACGCGCCCTTCACGAATGAAGGGAAGCGCGGTGGAAACAGAGGGGAAGGAGAATTCCGTCTCACCCTGGATCAGGCTTCGCATCACATCTGCGCCGCTCCGGTAATGCACGGCTGTCAGCTTCACGGAGGCGCGGCGGCCAAGAAGTTCTGCCGCCAGATGGCTAACATGGCCAACACCCGGTGACGCGTATTGAATGCCATCGGCGCGCGCCCGCGCACGGGCGAGCAAATCTTCCAGCGTTTGTACAGGAAGATTTGCCGGAACAACAACGGCGATCGGTAGATTCACCAAATGCGAAACCGGCGTAAAGGCGCGCATCGGGTCGTAATTCAGGGCCGGCTGCAATTCCTTGCCGATGCAATTGGCACCCAGATCCGCCATCATCAGCGTATAGCCATCCGGCCGGCTTTGCGCGACAAAAGCCCCCGCAATGGCACCGCCAGCACCAGACCGATTTTCCACCACCAGCGACTGACCATTGGCCTGCGCGGCAAATCCGTTCGCCACCAGGCGGGACAGCGTGTCAACAGCGCCGCCTGCACCGAAGGGCACTATCAGCCGCACCTGCCGATCCGGCCAAGCGGATTGTGCGGCAACCGCCTTGGGCAGAACTGATGCAAGGCCAAGGCCGGCCAAAGCACGACGCGATATGGAAATTGACATGGCAAGAAACCTCCCGTTTCGGCCTATTTTGGCATGGGATGGGCTTCCTGCAAGCACCACCGCGCGGTTAAGGTTCAGCCTACCATCGTAGAAGAGGCCCGCCGCATGACTTGGTCTATCGTTGCGCATGATCCTTCAACCGGCGCCTTTGCGGTTGCGGTCACCACCTGCAATATCGCGGTTGGCGCTACCTGCCCGTTCCTGAAGTCGGGCGTTGGTGCAGTCAGCACGCAATCCATGAGCAACCGCTATTTGGGGCCGGCCGTATTGCAAGGGCTGGAACGCGGCCTGACGCCAGCCAAGGCCATTGAAGCGGCGCTGGTGGGTGATGACGGCAAGGGCTTGCGCCAAATCCACGCCGTGGATAGCCATGGACGCAACGCCGCGTGGACAGGTGACAACTGCGTTGAATGGTGCGGGCATATAAGCGGCGATGGGTTCAGCGTCGCCGGCAATATGCTGGCAGGCGCCACAGTGGTGCAGGCAAGCTATGATAGCTTTCGTACCAATGTCGGTCTTGCCCTACCAGAACGCCTGCTCACGGCGCTTGATGCGGGTGAAGCCGCCGGCGGCGATAAGCGCGGGCGACAATCGGCTGCGTTGGTGCTGACCACAACAGAAGATTTCCCGGACATCAATCTGCGCGTTGATGATCACAAGGCGCCACTTGCGGAATTGCGCCGCCTGCTTGGCCTTTGGCGCATTCAGGCGGAACCCGGGCTTGCTTCACGGCCGAGCAAGGCCAACCCTTCCGGCGAGACGGATCTTGATGTTATCGAAGCCGCATGGATTGCACGCGGATTGGATTTGCGCCTAAGGCGCCCGTGAAAGGAAAGCACTGACCATGAAAACGTATCGAATTGCCGCCATGGGTGGCGATGGCATTGGGCCAGATGTCATCAGGGCCGGCTGTCATGTTTTGCAGGCACTGGCCGACAAGAATGGCAGCTTCGCACTGGATTTTCAGGATTTCGAATGGGGCAGTGATTACTATCGCCGCACCGGGCGCATGATGCCTGAAAATGGCCTGAAGCAATTGGAAGGCTTTGACGCGATTTTCTTCGGCGCAGTCGGTGCGCCGGATATTCCTGACCATGTGACGCTGTGGGAGCTAAGACTCGCGATATGTCAGGGCTTTGACCAATACGCCAATGTGCGCCCAACACGGCTTTTGCCTGGCATCAAGGGGCCACTGCGCCCTGATCTCGGGGAGCAGATTGATTGGGTAATTGTGCGCGAAAATAGTGAGGGCGAATATGCCGGCGTTGGTGGGCGCGCGCATCGCGGCCTGCCGATTGAAGTTGCCATGGATGTTGCGGTTTTCACGCGCGAAGGGGTGGCGCGTATTTGCCGCCATGCCTGTGAAGTCGCTATGGCGCGCCCGCGCAAACATTTGACGGTGGTGACGAAATCCAACGCGCAGCGCCACGGCATGGTGATGTGGGATGAGGTTTGCGCGGAAATCACCGCGCAATATCCAGCCCTGAAGGTCGAGAAAATGCTGGTGGATGCCATGACCGCACGCATGGTGATGAAACCCGGCAGTGTTGATACCGTGGTGGCCACCAATCTGCATGCCGATATCCTGTCTGATCTTGCGGCGGCTTTGGCGGGGTCGCTCGGGATTGGTGCGACAGGCAATATTGATCCATCGCGAAAACGCCCTTCCATGTTTGAACCGATACATGGCTCTGCCTTCGATATTACCGGCAAGGGTATCGCCAATCCGCTCGGCGCGTTCTGGACCGCATCCATGATGCTCGAACATTTGGGGGAAGCACCGGCGGCGGCGCAGCTTATGCGCGCAGTGGAATTGGTGACCAGCCGCGGCGATGTACTGACGCCCGATCTGGGCGGCAAGGCCACCACGGATCAGGTGACAGATGCCATCATCAACGCCATACGCGGCGTTAACATCTAGTGCCCTCACAATAAGGACAAGAATCCAGGAAATGCGCTGATCCCAGATATTGGTTCTTTCACGGCACGCAGTTGCATCCAAGACAGCTGCTTGGTTTGAAGATCGTCCGGCGCCATCAAGCAGCAGGGAAAGCCACGGAAAAAGGCTACTTCCTTGTAAAGTGAACCATCTTCCATGTCAGATGACGTCAGCACCCATATGCTGGCCGCGGGCGCATCATCTTCTTTGACTTCATCAAAAAACAGGAGCGGCACGGCAAGCCCCATCCGCACCGTTGCCAATTTTTGCTGAATTTCTTTGGAATCAGCGCCCGCGGAAACGTGGCGGGCGCTTTTCGCGAAAGGCGGCCTTGCCTTCGGCAAAATCCTCTGAAGCGCGAATGGCGCCCATGCGCTGGCCATGGATCGCCATTTGCTCCGAAGGGCCGCGCGCCAGGATCTCCTCGGTCACCATGCGCTTCAATTCCGCCACAACCATGGGCGCCATACCAGTCAGTTCCAAAGCCCAAACCTTGGCGGTTTCAAGCGCCTTGCCATCTTCCACAACCTCGTTCACCAGACCAATCGAAGCTGCGCGATCCGCATCTACGGTGCGGCAAAGCAGCATGATTTCCATGGCGATCTTATGCGGGATTCGGCTGACCAGGCCCGCGATCATGCCGCCCGTCAGGCCGAGCTTCGCTTCCGGATAATAGAATTTCGCGCTTCTGCCGCAGACCAGCAAATCAGCCATCATCGCAAGCACAATGCCGCCGCCCACGCACCAGCCTTCTACTGCACAAATCACGGGCTTGAGCGGCCGGTAGCCGACACTAGGAATCGTGCGCCACAACTCAGGCGGATCAGAAACATCCGCGCCAAAGGTGAAGGCGCGTGTACCGGCGGCGGTGATAATGGCGCAGCGTAAGTCATCGCGCGTTTCAAATTCGCGCATAGCGGCCTGCACCGCCTCCCCCATTGGTTTGCTGATGGCATTGCCCTTGGCGGGGTTGTTTAGCATGACGATGCGGATCGGGCCTTCATCAGTAACGGTTACAAATTCCATGTCAGTTCACTTTCCTTCTGCATCGCCTCATGATGTTAGCGACCTGATACTGCTTCAGCGACATTCAAGCCCAACGCGTCTGATCCAGAAAGGGTGAGACCAAGCAACCCGCAGGCCTGATAATACTTCAATCATCCAGCGCTTCAGCACGGAAACCCTCACCCCAGCGCTTGATCCGCCCGCGTGATGGCGAAGGGAAATGCCCAAAGCAAAGAATGGTCGAGGTATCACAAGCGCATTCCAGCACGCGCCGCCTGGTGGCCGCCGCCTGCACAGGATCACTATCCGCGCGCATGGAAATCTCCGGATAGCGCGCTTGCAGGGGTGAATGAATCAAATCCCCGGTCGCCAGCGCATCGGCGCCCTTCTTGCCAAGCCGCACCGCCACGTGATCCGGCGTATGGCCCGGCGTTGATTCCAGCTTCACCAAATCATTCATCTGGTAGTCATTGGTCACTAAATCCACGCGG
>Ga0315900_10002083_pt1 | contig 31294 bp, 24 predicted proteins | sample LakEriMetagenome_FD_203521 | JGI IMG/M metagenome (GOLD analysis project Ga0315900, IMG submission 203521) | Freshwater fungal communities from buoy surface, Lake Erie, Ohio, United States - Buoy 12 MA114 | ecosystem: Environmental > Aquatic > Freshwater > Lake > Lake biofilm | place: USA: Lake...
CGCCGCTGCCGCCCGCGATGGTATCCGCACCGCCCAGGCCATTCAGCATGTCATTCGCCTCGAGGCCCAGGATGGTGTCGGCATCCGCCCCGCCATCGATGCTGTCGGGGCCGTCGGTGCCGACCAGCAGGTCGCCGCTGGCACCCAGCAGGGAATCCGCGCCCAGCAAGGTGTCGGCGAAGACGAAGCTCTCCACGCCGAAGACGCTGTCCGCGCCATCGGGCGCGCCGCTGCGCAAATCCACCAGGCGGAAGCCGCCGGCAATCGCCGTGACCTCGTAATCGGCGCGGTTGCCGGTGAAGCTCGCGACATCGGTCGCGTCTCCGCCCGAGAGCCGGTCATCCCCCGCGCCGCCCAGCAGCGTGTCGCTGCCGGCCCCGCCATCCAGCGTATCCGCCCCCGCGCCACCGGCGAGCGTGTCATTGCCCGTCCCGCCGTCGAGCAGGTCGGCCCCGCTATTGCCGGTGATCGTATCGGCGCCGTCCTGGCCGCGCAGCGTGTCATCGGCCTCGAGGCCGATGATCGTGTCCGCGCCGGTATCGCCCACCAGGCTGTCCGCGCCATCCGTGCCGACCCGCAGCACTCCGGCGATCACCGGGATCAGCGCATCCGCGCCCAGCACCGTATCGGCGAAGACGAAGCTCTCCACGCCGAGCACGGTATCCGTGCCGTCGGGGCTGTTGGTGCGGGTGTCCACCAGGCGGAAGCCGCCGGTGATGGCGGTGACGGTGTAGTCCGCCCGGTTGCCGGTGAAACTCGCGACATCCGCGCCCTCGCCGGCGCTCAGCGTATCCGCGCCGCCGCCGCCGGCCAGGCTGTCCGCGCCCGTCCCGCCGCTGAGCACATCATCGCCATCGCCGCCGAGCAGCGTGTCGTTGCCGCCATCGCCGAGCAGGCTGTCGGCCTCCGAACTGCCATCGAGGCGGTCGTCATCCTCGCCGCCGAGCAGGGTATCGGCGCCCTCGCCGCCCGAGAGGCTGTCGGCCCCCGCGGCCCCGAGCAGCCGGTCCGCTGCCGTCCCGCCCTCGAGCAGGTCGTCGCCCAGGCCGCCCTCGAGCGTATCCGCGCCCGTGCCGCCCGAGAGCGTGTCCGCGCCCTCACCACCATCGAGCCGGTCATCGCCGCTGCTGCCCGAGAGCGTATCCGCGCCCCCGAGGCCACTCAGCGTGTCATTGCCCTCGAGGCCGAGGATGGTGTCGGCGCCGGTATCGCCTGCGATGTTGTTCGGGTTGTCGTCCCCGATCAGGAACTGGCCCGCCGCGCCGGGGATCAGCGCATCCGCGCCGAGTACCGTGTCGGCGAAGATGAAGCTCTCCACGCCGAAGACGCTGTCGGTGCCGTCGGGGCTGCCGCCGCGGGTATCGACCAGGCGGAAGCCGCCGCTGATGGCGGTGATGGTGTAGTCGGCACGGGTCCCGGTCAGCACCAGGCTGTCCGCATCCGCCCCGCCGGTGATGCTGTCATTCCCCGCGCCGCCGAGCAGGCGGTCCGCGCCCGTGCCGCCGATCAGCGTATCGTCGCCGGCGGCGCCGGACAGCGTATCCGCGCCACCGCCGCCATCGATCGTGTTGCCCTGCGCGTCGCCGGTCAGCGTGTCGCCATTGGCGGAGCCGATCAGCACCTCGAAGCCGCTGACCGTATCGGTGCCGAAGGCGCCATCATTCGCGCTGCCGGAGCCGAGATTGACCGACACACCCGAGCCAGCGGCGGCATAGGTCAGCGTATCGGTGCCCGTCCCGCCATCCAGCCGGTCGCTGCCCGACCCGCCCGAGAGCAGGTCATTGCCGTCGCCGCCCAGGAGGCTCTCCGCCCCCGCGCCACCGGCCAGCGTGTCATTGCCCGCCCCGCCTTCCAGCGTGGAGGCGCCATCGGCACCGAGCAGGCTGTCATCGCCGGCTTCGCCCTGCAGCCGGTCATCGCCGCCCGCGGAGAGGATGGTGTCGCCGCCATCGCCACCCAGCGCGGTATCGTTGCCCGAGCCGGTGTCGATCCGGTCATTGCCGGTGCCGCCATTGATGGAATCCGCCCCGGCCGCGCCAGTGAGCGTATCGGCGCCGCCGAGCCCGCTGATCGTGTCGTTGCCACCCTCGCCGGCCAGGGTCTCCGGATCGGGCGTGCCCACCAGGTTGAGCCCCGTCACCGGCAGCAATTCGCTGGCCGAGAGCACCGTGTCGCCAAAGGCGAAGATCTCGGCGTTCAGCACGTCATCCGTGCCGTCGGGGCTGCCGCCGCGGGTGTCCACAAGGCGCACGCCGCCCGTGATGGCGGTCACGGTGTAGTCGGCGCGATTGCCGGACAGGATCACCCGGTCCGTGCCCGCCCCGCCATCGAGCGTGTCGTTGCCCGCCCCACCCGTGAGGGTATCGGCGCCGCCGCCGCCCTCCAGCCGGTTCGCGCCGGCGCTGCCGGTCAGCGTATCGCCTGCCGCCGAGCCGCTCAGGTTCTCGATGTCGAGCAGCGTGTCCGTGCCGCCATCGCCATCGCTCGCCGTGCCGCTCAGCAGGCTGGCGGTGACGCCGCCGGCCGCGCTGGCGAAGCTCGCCGTATCGGTGCCGAGCCCGCCCTCGAGCCGGTCATTGCCGACCCCGCCCGTGATGTTGTCATCGCCGTCGCCGCCCGACAGGCTGTCCGCGCCTTCGCCGCCGCGCAGCACATCCGCGCCTTCGTCGCCCAGCAGCGTATCGGCGCCCAGATCGCCGTCCAGCACGTCATTGCCGAGGCCGCCGCCAATGTCATCGGCATCGTCGCCGCCTGAGAGGCTGTCATTGTCGCCCTGGCCGCGCAGCGTATCGGCGCCCGCGCCACCCAGCAGCGTGTCGGTGCCCGCCCCGCCATCGAGGAAATCCGCGCCCGCCTCGCCGGCGATGGAATCCGCGGCGTCGCCGCCCTGGAGGTTGTCGTTGCCATCGCCGCCATTGAGCGTATCGGCGCCGCCCAGGCCGAAGATGGTGTCGTTGCCGACCCCACCGAGCGCGATGTCCGCACCCTCGCCGGCGTTGATGTCGTCATCGCCACCGCCGCCCGAGAGGCTTTCCGCCCCCGCGCCGCCGGCCAGCGAATCATTGCCGAGCCCGCCATCGAGGGTGGAGGCGCCGATGCCGCCTTCCAGATAGTCGTTGTCGCCCTCGCCGCGCAGCACGTCGTTGCCCGCGCCGGCCTGGAGGTTGTCGTCGCCATCGCCGCCGCTCAGCGTATCGGTGCCGGCCTCGCCCAGAAGCGTGTCGTTGCCCGTCCCGCCGAGCAGCGCGTCATTGCCGTCGCCGCCGCCGAGATCGTCATCGCCGCCATCGCCCGAGAGGCTGTCCGCGCCCCCCTCGCCGCGCAGCGTATCGGCACCCTCGCCACCCGCGATGGTGTCGTTGCCGAGATCGCCGCTTGCCTGGTCCGCGCCGTCGCCGCCCAGCAGGCGCTCCGCACCGCTGCCACCGGCCAGCGTATCGTTGCCTGTCCCGCCCTCGAGGGTGGAGGCACCGCTGCCGCCTTCCAGGTAGTCGTCATTCGCCTCGCCGCGCAGCAGGTCGTCGCCCGTGCCGGATTGGAGGTTGTCATTGCCGTCGCCGCCGAGCAGCGTATCCGCACCGGCCTCGCCCAGCAGGATGTCGTCCCCGCCATCGCCGAGCAGGCGGTCATTGCCGTCCCCGCCGCCGAGATTGTCGGCGCCGAGACCGCCCGCGAGGCTGTCCGCGCCGGCTTCGCCGCGCAGCGTATCGGCGCCGTCATCGCCCGCGAGCGTGTCGTCGCCATCGCCACCCGTGGCCTGGTCATTGTCGAGCCCGCCGACCAGCCGCTCGCTGCCGGTCCCGCCGGCGAGCGTGTCATTGCCCGCCCCGCCATCGAGGGTGGAGGCGCCGGTGCCACCGGCGAGGTAGTCCGCGCCCCCTTCGCCGAGCAGCGAATCCGCGCCGTCGCCGGACTGGAGGTTGTCCGCGCCCTCGCCGCCGAGCAGCGTATCGTTGCCGGCCTCGCCCAGGATGGTGTCGTCGCCCGACCCGCCCTCGGCCCGATCATTGCCCTCGCCGCCGCCGATATTGTCGGCGCCGGCATCGCCCAGAAGGGTGTCCGCGCCCGCCTCGCCGCGCAGCGTATCATTGCCGTCGCCGCCGAGCAGGGTGTCATTGCCGCCGCCGCCGAGCAGCTGGTTGTCGGCCGTGCTGCCGCGGATGCTGTCGGCGCTGGCCGTGGCGGTGACGTTCTCGAGGCTCGCGACGCTGTCGGTGCCGGAGGCGTCGCCGGTGACGGTGCCGCCGAACAGGTCGATTGTCAGGCCGGAGCCGACCGCCGACCAGTCGCCGGTGTCGATGCCGTCGCCGCCGACCAGGGAGTCGGCGCCGCCCGCGCCCACCAGATAGTCATTGCCGGCACCGCCATCGAGCGTCTCATTGCCCGCGCCGCCGATCAGGCTGTCATTGCCGCCTTCGCCGAACAGGGCCTCGGCCTCGCTCCCACCGAGCAGCAGGTCGTTGCCCTCGCCGCCGAGCAGCGTATCGGCGCCAGCCTCGCCATCCATGTTGTCGGCGCCGTCGCCGCCCGAGAGGCTGTCCGCCCCGGCCGCGCCGCGCAGCGTATCGGCCCCGCCTTCACCCTGCACCGTGTCATTGCCGCCGCCGGCCTGGATGAAATTGCCGTCCACGCTGCCGCGGATGCTGTCGGCCTGCCCGGTCGCGGTGATGTGCTCGACGCCCGAGATGGTGTCGGTGCCCGAGGAATCGCCGGTGACGAGGGAGGCCACGAGGTCGATGGTCAGGCCGACGCCGATATCGGCGAAATCGGCGGTGTCGATGCCCTCATTGCCATAGATCTCGTCGGCGCCGGCGCCGCCGATCAGCGTATCGTCCCCGCCCAGGCCGTTGAGCTGGTCATTGCCGATGCCGCCGATCTGGCGGTCATTGTTGCTGTTGCCGTTCAGCGTGTCGTTGCCGTCGCCGCCATCGAGGGTGTCGTCGCCATCGTCGCCGCTGAGGATGTCGTTCCCGGCATTGCCTTCCAGGTAGTCATTGCCGAAGCCGCCCGCGAGGCGGTCATCGCCATCCTCGCCGATGACGCGGTCATCCTGGTCGCCGCCGAACATGCTGTCATTGCCGCCGCCGCCCTCGACCGTATCGGCCCCGGCATCGCCGAAGACGGTGTCGGCGCCGTTGCCGCCCTGGAGGCTGTCCGCGCCGGCCTCACCGAACAGGCTGTCATCGCCCTCGCCGCCGCTGATCACGTCGTTGTCGTTGTTGGCGAAGATCGTATCGGCGCCGTCCCCACCCACCAGGCTGTCGGCCCCGGCCTCGGCGAAGATCTGGTCATTGCCGGCGCCTGCATCGACGGTGTCGTCCCCGCCGACGGCGAAGATGAAATCATCGGCCCCGCTGGGCACGCCGCCTGCAACGCCGCCCGAGACAAAGCCCGGCGTGATCACATCGCCAGAAGACGTGCCGTTGATGGTGGCCATGCTCGCCGTCGCTCCGGGTTAACCGCAGCTTTACGACTTATGGCGAGTTCGGCCGCAAAGCAACGCATCACCGGCTGCAATCAGGTTGCAGCCGGTCGCGTTTGGGTGGTCTCAGGCGCTGCGCGCCCGGATGTCGAGGCCGCTATGCGCCGCCGGCCAGATCCGGCTGCCTTCCGCCGCTGGGGCGGCGGGGGCGCGGCGCGGCTGGGGGGGCTGGGGCGCCTGGCGCTCGAGCATGTCGATATGCGCGGCCAGGGCGGCGGCCAGTTCGCGACCCGGCCAGGTCGGGCTCTGGCCAAGCTGGTCGGCCAGGGCCTCGGGTGCGGCCATGGCGCGGGAGGCGAAGTGCTGCACCAGGGCGGCGGAGACGCGCACCGGCTCGCCCTCCTGTACCGGGGCGATCAGGGCGGTGCCGCCGGGTTCCATGCGGACCGAAACGGGGCCGAACAGGCCGACGGCGTTCAGCGCCTCGCTCAGACGGAGCGCTTCCTCGCGCGCCGCCTTGTTGACGTGCAGCGGCAGGTTGGTGCGCGGGCGGGCAGGGGCGGGGGTCGCGCCGGGCTGGGCGGTGAGGCCCATGGCGGAGAGGACCTCCTCGCGGCTGGCGCCGCCAGGGCCAGCGACGGCGCCGGAGGGGCGCTCGCGCGGGAAGAGGACCGAATGGCCCCAGATGGCGCCGACGATGCCCATCGCGCCCAGGGCGAGCTCGGTGATCAGGGGCAGGCTGGTGACGCCGATGATGGCGCCGGTCCAGGCGACAATGCCGATGGAGGCGGCGGCCCAATAGAAGGTCTTGGAAGTGCTGGGCATAGCGATGTCCCGTGCTCAACGCGCCAATAGCGGTGCGTTAAGCAAATTTTTAGACCTTCCTTCGCTAGGAGCGCAAGATAAATCGCGCATTATCTCCAAATTGAGACGTTTTCCCGTCAGGCGGCCGCAGCGAGGATCCGCCCGATCGCCTCCGCACGGCCCAGCGCCACCAGCACCGCATCGATCGGCGGGCTCTGCGTGCTGCCCGTCAGCGCCACCCGCAGCGGCTGCGCCACCTGGCCGAGCTTCACCCCCTTCACCTCCGCATAGTCGCGCAGCCAGGCCTCGAGGTCCGCGCGTTCCCATGGCGCGTCGCCCAGGAACTGCGCCAGGTCGGCGAGCCGCGCCTTGGCCTCGGGGGTCAGCATGGCGGCCGCCTTGGCGTCCATCGGGGGCGCGCCATCCGTCACCGCGAAGACGGCGGCGCCGGTCAGCTCCTCCAGCGTCTTGGCGCGCTCCTTCAGGTCGGGCATCAGCATCTGCACCCGCGCCGCGGTGTCGGTGCCGAAGAACACGCCCCGCTTGGACAGCCGCGCCAGCACCTCGCGCACCAGCCGCTCATCCGCCGCTGCGCGCAGATAGACGCCATTGAGGTGGCTGAGCTTGGCGTAGTCCATGCGCGACGCCGCGCGGCCGACATCGGCGAGGTCGAAGATCTTCGCCGCCTCCTCGCGCGCGATGATCTCGGTGTCGCCATGCCCCCAGCCCAGGCGCAGCAGGTAGTTGCACAGCGCCTCGGGCAGGATGCCCTGCTCGGCGAAATCCAGCGCGCCGACCGCGCCATGGCGCTTGGAGAGCTTGGCGCCATCCGCGCCATGGATCAGCGGGATGTGCGCGAAATGCGGCCGCCGCCAGCCCATCGCGTCATAGACCATGCATTGGCGGAAGGTGTTGGTCAGGTGGTCGTCACCGCGGATGACATGGGTGATCGCCATGTCGTGGTCGTCCACCACCACGGCATGCAGGTAGGTGGGCGTGCCGTCGCTGCGCAGGATGATCATGTCGTCCAGCTCGGAATTGGCGACGCGCACCTCGCCCTGCACGAGGTCCGCCACCACCGTCTCGCCGCCCGAAGGGGCCTTGATGCGGATCACCGGCGCGATGGCGGGGGCCTTGGCGGGGTCGAGGCCCATCCAGCGGTTGCCATCGTATTTGAAGGGGCGCTTGGCGGCCTCAGCCTCGGCGCGCATCGCGGCCAGTTCCTCGGGCGTGTCATAGGCGTGGTAGGCGCGGCCCTTGGCCAGCAGCTCGCGCGCCACCTCGGCGTGGCGGGCCTCACGCGCGCTCTGCATCACCGGCGCCTCATCGGGGCTGAGGCCGAGCCAGGCGAGGCTGTCGATGATCTGCTGCACCGCCTCGGGGGTGGAGCGCGCGCGGTCGGTATCCTCGATGCGCAGCAGGTATTGCCCGCCATGGCGGCGCGCGAAGAGGTAGTTGAACAGCGCCGTGCGGGCGCCGCCGACATGCAGATAGCCGGTGGGGGAGGGGGCGAAGCGCGTGCGGACCGACATGGTGGTTCCAGTCTGAGAGCGGTTTGCGCCTACCTACCCCGGATCGGCCTGACCCGGAACCGCCGGCCCGCGCAGAAGGCCGTTGCGCAAAGCCGTGGAAACCACCACCCTGGGTTGAGATGAGCATCTCGCTTGCCCCCGTGCCGCGGCTGAGCCTGCCGGCGCGCCTTGGCGCCTGGGCGCAGGGGCTGCTTGCGCCGCAGAAGGGACGCCTCGCCCCCTGGCTCGCGGTGGCGCTCGGGGTGGGGGTGCTGGCCTATTTCCAGCGCGCGCAGGAGCCCGGCTTCGGCCTGCTCTGGCTGATGCCGCCGCTGGCCGCCATCGCCTTCGCGTTCGGCCGGCGCCATGCCTTGGCCGGCTGGGCGTTGGGCATGCTGGCGGCCGGGATGCTCGGCTTCGGCGCCGCCGCCTGGCAGGCCGCGCGCCTGCCGCCCCCCCTGCAACTCCCCGCCACACAGGTGATCCTGCAGGGCGAGGTGGCCGAGGTGCAGCGCCTGCCGGAGGGCATTCGCCTGACGCTGGCCAATCCGCGGCTGGGCGAGGGCGAGGTCCTGCCCCGCACCCTGCGCGTGCGGCTGCGCACCGATGACCCGGCGATCCCGCGCCCGGGCGATGCCCTGCGCGTGCGCGCCCTGCTGCGCGAGCCCGGCGCACCGTCCTTCCCCGGGGCCTGGGATTTCCAGCGCAGCGCCTTCTTCGCCGGCCAGGGCGGCTCGGGCTTTGCGCTCGGCCCGGCGGAGATCCTGCCCGGGGCGGGTTCGGCGCCGCCGCTCGCTGGGTTGCGCGCCGATCTCGATGCGCGGGTCGCGGCGGCGATTCCGGGGGCGGCGGGGGCGGTGGCGGCAGCGCTGCTCACCGGCACGCAGAGCGCCATTCCGCCCGCCGAGATGGTGGCGATGCGCGATTCCGGGCTGGCGCACCTGCTCTCCGTCTCGGGGCTGCACATGGCGATCGTCATGGGGGTGGTGTTCGGCGCGCTGCGCATCCTGCTCGCCGCCGTGCCCTTCGTGGCGTTGCGGCTAAACGGCAAGCCGGTGGCGGCGGTGGCGGCGCTGGCGGCGGGCTTCTTCTACATGGTGCTGACCGGCAGCCAGGTGCCGATGCAGCGCTGCTTCGCCATGGCCGCGCTGGTGACGCTCGCGCTGCTCACCGGGCGGCGGGCGCTGGCGCTGCGGCCCATCGCGCTGGCCGCGGCGGCGGTGCTGCTGGTCGCACCGGCCGAGATCCTCGGCCCCTCCTTCCAGATGTCCTTCGCCGCCGTGCTGGCGCTGATCGCGGGGCATGAGGCCTGGCGCGGCCGGCTGGCGCGCTTCCGGCAGGATCATCCGGGGCCGGTCGGGCGGTTCGCAGTGATCCTGCTGGGCCTGATGGTGACCTCGGCGCTGGCGGGGGCGGCCACCGCGCCGTTCGGGCTGCACCATTTCGGCCGGCTGCAACTCTACGGCATCGCGGCCAATGCGCTGGCGGTGCCGCTGACCTCCTTCCTGGTCATGCCGGCCGGGCTGGTCGCCATGCTGCTGCTGCCACTGGGGCTTGAGGACCTCGCCCTTGTGCCGATGGGCTGGGGGGTGGAGGGGATTCTCGCCATCGCCCGGGCCGTCGCCGCCTGGCCCGGCGCCGCGCCGGCGCTGCCGCCGATCCCGAGCCTGGGGCTGGCGCTGGCCGCCTTCGGCTTCTGCTGGCTTTGCCTGTGGCGGGCGCGGCTGCGGCTGCTCGGCCTGCCGATGATCCTGGCGGGACTCACGCCTGGGCTCTGGGCCAGCCCGCCGGACCTGCTGATCTCGGCCGAGGGGCGGATGGTGGCGCTGCGCACGGAACAGGGTGTTTATCTGCACCAGATGCCCGGCGCCTCCGCCTTCACGCGCGAGGCCTGGGCGCGGCATTTCGCCATCGCGGGCTTCCTGCCTTTGCCCGAGCAGGGCGAGGCGGCGGGTGGCGCCATCGCCTGCACGCCGGCGGCCTGCCGCTTCCAGCCGCGCGAGGGCGCGGTCACGGCGGTGCTGCTGCGCACGCCCGCCCCGCCGCGCGGCGCCCCGCGCCGGGGCGTGCCCATCGACCCGGCGGCGCTGGCCGAGGCCTGCGGGCAGGCGGGGCTGCTGGTGGCGAGCGAGCCGATCCGCCCGCGCTGCGCCCATGGGGTGAGCATCGACCGCTTCACCGTCTGGCGCGACGGCGCGCAGGCGGTGTGGCTCGAAGCGGGGGTGCGGGTTGTCTCGGACCGCGCCTGGCGCGGCGAGCGGCCCTGGGTGCCGCCCATTCCCATCCCCGGAAGGCCGGAGCCGCTGCCCCTCGCGCCGGTCGATCCCGGCATTGTGAGTCCGCGCGCCGCAGACCGCTAAGTGGCCATTAATCTCTGGGCGTCAGGATCGCGCTGCGCCATTCAGAAGGAGACGCGCGATGCCCCTCACCACCTGGTTGCCCGCCGTGATCACCGATGCCGTCTGGCTCGGCGCCGGGCTCGTCCTGGGCGCGACCCTGGTCGGGGTCTGGCAGCGCCTGCATGCGCGGCGCGAGGCGCGGCTCGCTGAGTGGGACCCATACTGAGGCCCAGCGCGACGGTTTGAACGCGCCCCCTACCGATTGGCGGGGGGCGCGCCCGCTCAATACTTCCGCAGCAGGCCGATCAGCCGCCCCTGCACCCGCACCCGGTCCGGGCCAAAGATCCGGGTTTCATGGGTCCGGTTCGCGGGCTCCAGCGCCACCGAATTGCCGCGCTTGCGCAGCCGCTTCAGCGTCACCTCATTCTCATCGACCAGCGCCACCACGATGGCGCCATTCTCCGCCGTGTCGCCGCGCCGGATGATCACCGTGTCGCCATCCAGGATCCCGGCCTCGATCATCGAATCGCCGGCGACTTCCAGGGCGTAGTGCTCACCCCCGCCGAGCAGGGCCGCGGGGACCTCCACCGAACTGCCGGTGTCGCGCATGGCCTCGATCGGCAGGCCGGCGGCGATGCGGCCATAAAGCGGCAGGGCCACCGCCGTGCCCTCATTCGCCGGCTTGCCCATGCCGGCCGGCGTGGCGAGCGGGCCGGTCGCGAAATTACCGCGGATGACGTTGGGCGCAGGCCCGTTCGGCACGGCGATGGGGGGTGGCATCATCGGCTGTTCGCTGCGGCGCGGCGCCGCATTCTCCGGCAGGCGCAGCACTTCCAGCGCCCGGGCGCGATGCGCGCGCCGCTTGAGGAAGCCGCGCTCCTCCAGCGCCGTGATCAGGCGGTGGATGCCCGATTTGGACTTGAGCTGCAGGGCCTCCTTCATCTCCTCGAAGGAGGGCGAGAAGCCGGTGGCGCGCAGATGGCGGTCGATGAAGGTGAGCAGTTCAAGCTGCTTGCGGGTGAGCATGGCATTCTCCGGCCCTGATCGCCTGCCGCCCGGGCACCCCTGCACCCGGAAAGCCCGTGCGCCAAGGGCGCGACGAACAAACAAGCAACCAGCCCCGGTGTTCTATGAAGGTTCTCCGCGTCGCGTCAAATCTTTTCCACAGGGGTGATCTCAGATTCCGAGATCCGCCAGCAGGATCGCCTCCACCTCGGCGCCTTCGGCCACGGCCTCGGCAAAGGGGGCGCGCAGGATCAGCGCCTCGGCTCGGGCGAGGGTCTTGAGCATGGACGAGTCCTGCATCGCGAAGGGGGTGGCGATGCGCTGGCCGCTGGCGTCGGTGCCCAGGCTGGACCGCAGATGGTCGAATCGCTTGTCATTGGCGGGCAGCGCCGCGCCCGTGCGGAGCCGCACCGTGGGCGGCGCGCCGCCGGGCAGGCCCTGCATCACGGCGAGGCCCGGCAGCAGGAACTGCACCGCGCAGATCAACGCCGAGACCGGGTTGCCCGGCAGGCCCAGCACTGGCGTGCGGCCGAGCCTGCCCCAGATCAGCGGCTTGCCCGGCCGCATCGCGATCTTCCAGAAATCCAGCGCGAAGCCTTCCGGGCCGAGCGCCTTCTGCACCAGATCATGCTCGCCCACGCTGGCCCCGCCGGTGGTCACCAGCATGTCGCAGGACTGGGCGGCGGCGGCGGCCGCGGCGATGGCGTCGCGGTCATCCGGCGCGATGGGCAGCACCACCGGCTCGCCCCCCCCGGCATGGACCAGCGCGGCCAGGGCATGGGCGTTGGAACTGACGATGCCGCCCGCGGGAATCGGCTCGCCGGGCAGGGCGATCTCATCGCCCGTGGCGAGGATGCCGATGCGCGGGCGGCGATGGACGTGCAGCCAGGGGTGGTTCGCCGCCGCGGCGAGGCCGACGTCGCGGGCGGTGAGCTTGCGCCCGGCCTCGATCAGCACCTCGCCGATCGCGAAATCCAGGCCCTGGCGGCGGATCCAGCGCTTGGGCTGCACGGCCTCGCGCACCTCGACCAGCCCATCGGCCTCGGTCGCATCCTCCTGCAGCAGGATGCCATCCGCGCCCGGCGGCACGAAGCCGCCCGTGAAGATCCGCACCGCCTGGCCGGGGCCGAGCGTGCCGGGGAAGGGGTGGCCGGCCGGGGCGGCGCCGATCAGCGTAAGCTTCGCGCCCAGCCCGGCATCGGCGGCACACACCGCATAGCCATCCATGGCCGAGACATCGGCCGGCGGTTGCGTCAGCCGCGCCAGCACCGGGCGGGCCAGCACGCGGCCCCAGCCAGCGCTGAGCGGCACCGTCTCGACCGGGGTGGGGGTGAGGGCGCCGAGGATTCGCGCTCGGGCTTCCTCGAGCGGGATCATCAGGCGGCCTCGAAGACGCCGGACTTGCCGCCATCCTTGTGCACCAGGCGCACGGCCTCGATCCGCATGCCGCGATCGGCGGCCTTGACCATGTCGTAGATGGTGAGTGCCGCGATGGTGACGGCGGTCAGTGCCTCCATCTCGACGCCGGTCTGGCCGGTGAGTTTTGCGAGTGCCTCGATCTCGATGGCGTCGGGTGGGGCGAAGGTGAAGTCGACCGCCACCTTGGAGAGCGCGAGGGGGTGGCAGAGCGGGATGAGTTCCGCCGTGCGCTTGGCCCCCATGATACCGGCGAGGCGTGCCACGCCCAGCACATCGCCCTTGCCCGCCTGCCCGTCGCGGATCAGGGCGAGGGTCTCCGGCGCCATCACGATCCGTCCGCGCGCAATGGCGGTGCGGCTGGTCGCCGGCTTGGCCGAGACATCGACCATAGCCGCCTGGCCGGCGGCGTCGAAATGGGTGAGGGGGTTGGTCAAGTCACACCGCGCCAATGAGCTCGCGCGCAGCGGCGGCCACATCGGGCTGGCGCAGCAGGTGCTCGCCCACCAGCAGGCAGCGCGTGCCGGCGGCGGCCATGCGGCGGACGTCATCCGGCGTGCGGATGCCGCTCTCGCCGACCGGGATGCGGTCCGCCGGGATCAGCGGCACCAGCTCCTCGGAGGTGGCGAGGTCCGTGACCAGTGTCTTGAGGTTGCGGTTGTTCACGCCGATCAGCCGGGTTTCCAGGCCCAGGGCGCGGTCCAGCTCGCGCCGGTCATGCACCTCGGCCAGCACGCTCATGTCGAGTGAGCGCGCCACATCCTCCAGCACCGTCGCCTGCTCGTCCGACAGCGCGGCCATGATAAGCAGGATGGCGTCCGCGCCCGCGGCGCGGGCCTCGAAGACCTGCCAGGGATCGACCATGAAATCCTTGCGCAGCACCGGCAGGGCGCAGGCGGCGCGGGCCTCGATCATGTGCGCCATCTCGCCCTGGAACCAGGGGCCGTCGGTCAGTACGGAAAGGCAGGCCGCGCCACCTTCCTCATAGGCGCGGGCCAGGGCGGCGGGCTCGAAGGGGTCGCGGATCAGCCCGCCGGAGGGCGAGGCGCGCTTGATCTCCGCGATCAGCCCGACCCTTCCCTCGGCCACGGCGTCGCACAGCGCGCGGGTGAAGTCGCGCGGGGGCGCGGCGTCGCGGGCGCGCTTCTCCATCTCGGCCAGCGGCGTGGCCGCCGAGCGCTCCCGCACCTCGGCGTATTTGTCGGCGAGGATGCGGGCGAGGGTGTCCGAGATCATGGAAGTGGGGGCATTCATCGGGGGGACTCGGGTTCGGGTGGCGGCGCGGCCGCCACGCGGAGTTTTGCAAGCACGGCCAGGGCCGCGCCGCTGTCGATGGCCTGGGCGGCGATCGGCACGGCGGCGCGTATATCCGCGGCCCGCCCCGCCACCACAAGGGCCGCGGCGGCGTTGAGCAATACGCAATCGCGATAGGCGCCATGCGTCCCTTCGAGGAGTGCCTGCAGCGCGGCGGCGTTCTCCGCCGGGTCGCCGCCACGCAGCGCCTCCGTCGGCGCGCGGGGCAGGCCGGCATCCTCTGGCGTCACCTCGAATTCGCGGATCCGCCCGCCATCAAGCTCCACCACCTGGGAGGGGCCGGCCAGCGTCAGCTCATCGAGGCCCATGCCATGCACCAGCCAGGCGCGTTCCGTGCCCAGCCGGCCGAGCGTCTCGGCCATGGGGCGCAGCCATTCGGGGGCGAAGGCGCCGGTCATCTGGCGCTTCACCCGCGCCGGATTCGCAAGCGGGCCGAGCAGGTTGAAGATGGTGCGCGTGCCGAGCTCCATGCGCGGGCCGGCGGCATGGCGCAGTGCGGAATGGTGGCGCGGCGCCATCATGAACACCATGCCGGCCTCGGCCAGGATGCGCGGCAGGGCCTCGAGCGGCGTGTCCATCACGGGGATGCCCAGCGCCGAGAGCGCATCCGCCGCCCCCGAGCGCGAGGACAGCGCGCGGTTGCCATGCTTGGCCACCTTCACCCCCGCACCCGCCACCACCAGCGCGGCGGCGGTGGAGATGTTGAGCGTGCCGGCCGCATCGCCGCCGGTGCCGACGATGTCCATGGCATCGGGGGGCGCTTCCACAGCGATCATGCGCGCGCGCATGGCGCGCACGGCGCCGGTCATCTCGGCCACCGTCTCGCCGCGCACGCGCATGGCCATGAGCAGGCCTGCGATCTGCGCGGGCGTGGCCTCGCCGGCCATGATGAGGCCGAAGGCGGCCTCGGCCTCGCTCTCCGCGAGCCGCTCGCCCTGGGCGAGCCGGGCCAGGATGGCCTTCATGCGGGCTGGAACGCGTTGCGGCGCGCGGCGAGGGAGAGGAAGTTGCGCAGCAGATCGTGGCCGTGTTCGCTGGCGATGCTTTCGGGGTGGAACTGCACACCCCAGATCGGCAGATCCCGATGCGCGAGGCCCATCACCAGGCCATCGGCCGTGCGCGCGGTCGGGATCAGGGTGTCCGGAAGATCCTCCACCACCAGCGAGTGGTAGCGCGTGGCGCGGAAGGGGGAGGGCAATCCCGCAAAAATGTCGGTGCCGCCGTGGTTCACCTCCCACACCTTGCCATGCACCGGCTCGGGGGCCCGCACCACGCGCCCGCCAAAGGCCTGGCCGATAGATTGATGGCCCAGGCACACGCCGAGCAGCGGCAGCCGCTCGGCCGCCGCGGCGGCGATCAGAGCGAGGCAGATGCCCGCCTCATTGGGCGTGCAGGGGCCGGGTGAGAGGACAATCGCCTCGGGCCGAAGCGCCAAAGCCTCATCCACCGACAGGGAATCATTCCGCCGAACCTCAACCACCGCCCCAAGATCGCCGAGGAAGTGATAGAGATTGAAGGTGAAACTGTCGTAGTTGTCGATCAGCAGGATCATGATCCGGCGATCCTTGTCCCGGGCGCGTTTGGAATCAAGCATGGCGCCCGCCCTGCGGGTGGCGGACGGGGTTCCTGGCGGGTCGAATAGCGTGCTAGCGACTCTCCCAACAAACAAGCTCAAGGGGGAATTGTCGTATGCGTCGTCTTTGGCTCGCGCTCGGCGCTGCACTCATCCTGCTGCCAGCCGCCCAGGCGGCCGACCTGCCGGATCGACCCGTCCGCATCATCGTCCCCTTCGTGCCCGGCGGCACCAGCGACATCGTCGCCCGCGTGCTGGCCGAAGCGGCGAGCGCGCATCTGCCGCGCGGCGCGGTGGTGGAGAACCGCGGCGGCGCCGGCGGCAATATCGGCACGGCCGAGGCCGCGCGGGGACCTGCCGATGGCACCACGCTGCTGCAATGCGCCTTCGGACCCTGCGGAGCGAACCCAGCCCTCTACGCCGCACCCGGCTACGATCTGCTCCGCGATTTCACCCCGGTGATCCTTACCGGCGCGGTGCGCAACGTGATGGCGGTGCGGCGTGAGCTCCCGGCGCGGAACGTCCAGGAATTCCTGGCCCTGGCCCGCAGCACCACCGGCGGGCTGAGCTTCGGCAGTTCCGGTGTGGGTGCCTCCAACCATCTCGGCCCGGAGCTGCTGCGCTCGGTGACCGGGATCGAGATGGTGCACGTGCCCTATCGCGGCTCGGGCCCCGCCATCGCCGACCTCATCGCGGGGCGGATCGATGTGTTTTTCGACAATCTGCCCTCCATCCTGCCGCATCTGCGCGCCGGCACGGTGCGTGCCCTGGCCGCGGTGAGCGACACGCGCATCCCCGAATTGCCCGAACTGCCGACCTTCGCCGAGCAGGGCGTGGCCGGCATGGCGATCGACAGCTGGTTCGGCTTCATGGCGCCGGCGCGTACGCCGCCCGCTGCCATCGCCGCGCTGAACGCCGCCTTTGCGCGCGCTCTGGCCGACCCTACCGTGCGGTCGCGCATGGCCGAGCTCGGCGTGACGCCGACCGGCGGATCCTCCGAGGCGATGGGGGCACATGTCCGCGCTGAAGTGGCGCGCTGGGCGCAGGTGGTGCGGCAACAGGGAATCCGCGCCGAATGACCCAGTCGCGCATCACCTGCGTCCGTACGCTGCGCGTACCGGAACGCCCCAACATCCTCTGGGTCGAGATCGAAACCGCCGAGGGGCTGCGCGGCCTCGGCGAGGCGTTTCGGGGGGCGGCGGCCGTTGAGGGGCAGATTCACGAACTCAGCGCGCCCTTCCTCCTCGGCCGCGATGCACGCCAGATCGAGCCGATCCATCGGCACCTGATGACGCCCTATGTCGGCTTCGGTTCGGCCTCGGCCGAAATCCGCGCGGCCTCGGCGATCGACATCGCGCTGTGGGATCTGCAGGGCCAGCGCCTCGGCGTGCCCGTGGCCGAGGCCCTCGGCGGGCATTCCCGAAGCTCGATCCGCGCCTACAACACCTGCGCCGGCTACGACTACAACAGTCGCGGCAGCCGTCGCGAAGTGGGCGATGCCACCGCCGCCGGGCCCTATGACGATCAGGTGGCCTTCACCCGCGATGCCGGGGAGCTGGCGGAATCGCTGCTCGCCGAGGGCTTCACGGCGATGAAGATCTGGCCCTTCGATCCCTTCGCCGCCGCCTCGGGCGGGCAGATGATCACGCTCGAGGAGATCAGGCGGGGCATGGAGCCCTTCGAGAAGATCCGCCGCGCAGTGGGCGACCGGATGGAGGTGATGGCGGAACTGCACTCGCTGTTTTCGCTGCCCGCCGCCAGCCGCATCTGCCAGGCGCTGGTGCCGATCCGCCCTTTCTGGGTCGAGGACCCGCTCTGCAAGATGGATGACACGGCCGCCCTGGCCGAGCTTCGCCGCGCCGTGCCAGAGGCGCCGATCTGCGCGAGTGAAACGCTGGGCGGCAAGGTCGCCTATCGCAACCTGCTCGCCGCGGGCGCCACGGATTTCGTCATGCTCGACCTGACCTGGTGCGGTGGGCTGACCGAGGCGCGCAAGATCGCGGCCCTGGCCGAGGCCCATGCGCGGCCGATCGCGCCGCATGACTGCACCGGCCCCGTCACGCTGGTGGCGAGCCTGCATTTTGCGCTGCATGCCTCGACCGCGATCTTCCAGGAGGTGGTGCGCGCCACCCTCGCCACCTGGTATCGCGAACTGGTCACCGAGCTGCCGCGCGTCGAGGGCGGCTTCTGCCATGCGATGACCGGGCCCGGCCTCGGCACCGCGCTGCTGCCCGAAACCCGCGCGCGTGCCACCATGCGCGAAAGTCGGGGCTGAGCCCCGCCCATACCGCCATGAAGGACACGCGATGCCCCCGATCCTCGCCGAGATCCAGCGTCTGCTCGAGCAGAAGGCGCAGGGCCGCTACGGGCTGAGCCTGGTCAACCAGCAGCAGCACGCCCTGCAGGCTGCAGCACTCGCCGAGCGCGACGGGCATGGCGATTCGCTGGTCGCCGCTGCGCTGCTGCACGACATCGGCCACATGGTGCACGATCTGGGCGAGAACCCGGCCGATAGTGGCATCGACGACCACCATGAGGATCTCGGCCATGCCTGGCTCACGCAGCATTTCGGCCCGGCGGTGACCGAGCCCGTACGGCTGCATGTCGCGGCCAAGCGCTATCTCTGCGCGGTGGAGGCCGACTATTTCGCGCGTCTCTCCCCCGACAGCGTGAAGAGCCTCGCCTTGCAGGGCGGGCCAATGTCGGCTGAGGAGGTCGCGGCCTTCGAGGCGCTGCCCGAGCACAAGGACGCCGTGCAACTGCGCCGCTATGACGAGCAGGCGAAGGTGAAGGGCCTCGCCACGCCGCCCGTCGCGCATTTCCTGCCCGCCGTCGCGCGCTGCCTGCGCGGTTGATCCCCATGTCCGCTCCGCTCACGGCCCGCCCCGGCGCCATCGGCCAGCCTTTGCCCAGGGCGGCGACGCGGCGGCTCGTGGCGGGGGGCGGGCGCTACCTCGATGACCAGCCCGGGCGCGGCGAGTGGCACGCCGCCTTCCTGCGCAGCCCGCTGCCGCACGCGCATTTCACGCTGGATTGCGCCGCCGCCCGCGCCCTGCCGGGGGTCGGCGCCATCTACACCGCGGCCGATCTCGCCGCCGCCTGCACGGCCTGGCAGACGCGCTCGGCCGGCTTCCCGGGCCTCGTTTCGCCGCCGCAGGGGCCGCTCGCGGCCGGGCGCGCGACCTGGCAGGGCGAGCCCGTGGCCATCATCCTCGCCGCTTCGCGCGCCATCGCGGAGGATGCGGCGGAGGCGATCGTGGCGCAGTGGGAGGAACTGCCCGCCGTCACCCGGCTGGAAGAGGCGCTCGCGCCGGACGCGCCGCGCGCGCATCCGGAGCTTGCCGACAACCGCGCTTGGTCGCTGGACCTCAGCCATGGCGATCCGGAGCACGCCTTCGCCGGCGCGGCGCTGGTGGTGTCGCAGACGCTGCGCTTCACCCGCCACACCGGCGTGGCGCTGGAACCGCGCGGCGCGATCGCCGCCTGGCGCGACGATGAGCTGACGGTGCAACTCTCGCACCAGATGCCGCACCAGATGCGGCTGCACATCGCCGAGCAGTTCGGCGTGCCCACCAGCCGCGTGCGCGTGATCTGCGAGGATGTCGGCGGCGGCTTCGGCATCAAGATGCATGTCTACCAGGACGAGATGGCGGTCATCGCCGCCGCCCGCCTCGCGCGCCGCCCGGTGCGCTGGGTCGCCGACCGCATGGAGAGCCTGCTGGGCGACATCCATGCGCGCGAACATGTGGTCAGCGCGCGCATGGCGGTGGACGGGGCGGGGCGCATCCTCGGCTTCGCGATGCAGGACCTGCAGGGGCTCGGCGCGGTCTCGGTCTTTCCGCGCAGCAGCACGGTGGAGGCGATCAGCCTGCTGCGCGTCATCGGCGCGCCCTATCGCTTCGACCATGCCAGCGCGCGCATCGACTGCGTGCTGCAGAACAAGGTGCCGACCGGCCAGTATCGTGCCGTCGGCGCGCCGGTGGGCTGCGCGGTGACCGAGGCGCTGGTGGAGCAGGCGGCGCGCGCGCGGGGCGAGGATGGCTTCGCCTTCCGCGCCCGCAACCTGATGTCGGCGCAGGAGATGCCCTGCACCAACGGCTTCGGCGCCGTGCTGCACGGCATGGACCATTATGCGGTGCTGGCGCGGATGCAGGCGCTGATGGATGTGCCCGCCCTGCGCGCCGAGATCGCCGCCGGGCGCGCGGCCGGGCGGCTGCTCGGCCTCGGCCTCGCCATGACGGTGGAGTTCACCGCCTCGGGCCCCGTGGTCTATGGCGCGTCGCGGGTGAATGTGGCGGCGACCGATACGGTGGTGGTCACGCTTGAGCCCGATGGCGCCGTCACCGCCCAGGCCAGCATCACCGAGATCGGCCAGGGCATCACCCAGGGCCTCGCGCAGGTGCTGGCCGATGCCCTCGGCGTGCCGGCGGAGGCCGTGCGCGTGCATGCCGGGGACACCCAGGCTGCCCCGCATGGCGGCGGCGCCTGGGCCAGCCGCGGTGCTGCGATCGGCGGCGAGGCCGCCTGGGGCGCGGGGCGCGCGCTGCGGGCGCAATTGCTCGAAGGCGCGGGGGCCTTGTTGCAGACGGCGGCGGAGAGCCTGGATATCCGCGATGGCCAGGTGGTGGACGCCACCGGCACGCCGCGGCTGTCGCTGGCCGAGCTTGCGCGCACGCTGTTGTTCCGTGGCCATGAGATGCCCCGCGGCGTGACGCCGGGCCTGACCGCGACGCATCACTACCGGCGCGAGGGCGATGCCACGCTCGCCAACAACGGCATGCAGGCGGCGCTGGTGGAACTGGATGGCGAGACGGGGCTGGTGCGCGTGCTGCGCCACTGGATGGTGGGCGATTGCGGCCGCGTGCTGAACCCCTTGCTGGTCGAGGGCCAGTATCGCGGCGGCATCGCCACCGGCCTTGGCGAGGCACTTTTCGAGGCCTGCCGCTACGATGAGGAGAACGGGCAGTTCCAGTCCGGCACGCTCGCCGACTACCTGCTGCCGATGAGCCTCGACGTGCCCGACATCGTGCTCGGCCATGTCGAGACCCCCTATGCGGGCAGCGTGCTGGGCGCGAAGGGGGCGGGTGAATCCGGCACCGGCGGCGCGCCGGCGGCGATCCTCAATGCAGTGAATGATGCGTTGGCGGCGGCGGGCGGCGCGGCGGTGACGCGCCTGCCCATCCAGCCCGTGGACGTGCTGCGCGCCCTGGGGCGCCTGGCATGACACCCGGTCGTTTCGACTATGCCCGCCCCGCGACGCTGGCCGAGGCACTCGCGCTGCTCGCCCGCCATGGGGAGGACGCCACGCCGCTCGCCGGCGGGCAGAGCCTGATGCCGATGCTGGCGATGCGCGTCGCGCGCCCGGCGCTGCTCGTGGACCTCAACCGCCTGCCCGGTCTCGACACCATCGCGCGACAGGGAGGGGCGCTGCAGATCGGCGCGCTGGCCCGCCACGCGGCGGTGCTGGCGCATCCGCTCGCTCCGCCGCTGCTGGCGCTGGCGCTCCGCCATGTCGCGCACCCCGCCATCCGCAACCGCGGCACGCTCGGCGGTAGCCTCGCGCTGGCCGATCCGGCGGCGGAAATGCCGGCCTGCATGCTGGCGCTGGACGCCACCATCGTGCTGGCCTCCGCGCAGGGCGAGCGGCGCGTGGCGGCGGCCGATTTCTTCCAGGGCCTCTACGCCACGGCGCGCCGCGTGGATGAGCTTCTGCTGCGCGTCGAGATCCCCGATTGCGCGGGCTGGACTCCCCGGTTCGCCGAGGTGTCGCGCCGGCATGGCGATTATGCGATGGCCGGGCTCGCCCTGCTGCGCCGGCCCGGTGCGGCGCGGCTCGCCTTCTTCGGCGTCGAGGCCCATGCGCGCCGCCTGCCGGCGGTGGAAGCGGCGCTGGCCGGCGGGGCGGAGGCCGCGGCGCTGCTGCCGGGGCTGCTCGAACCCCTGGCCTCGCCCGAGGCGCCGGCCGCCTATCGCCTGCATCTGGCGCAGGGGCTGCTGCGCCGCGCCGCGGAGGAGACGACACCCCATGCTGCCGCCTGACGAACCGATGGGCAGCCTGGCCTGCACCGTGAATGGCCGCGCCGTCTCGGCCCGCGTGGCGTTGCGCCAGACGCTGGTGGAGTGGCTGCGCGGCGATCTCGGCCTGACGGGCAGCCATGTCGGCTGCGCGCATGGCGTCTGCGGTGCCTGCCATGTGCGGCTGGACGGGGCGGTGGTGCGCGGCTGCCTGGTGCTGGCAGTGCAGGCCGATGGCGCCGCGATCGAGACGATCGAGGCCGCGACCGGCCCGGAGATCGCAGCGCTGCAGGCCGCCTTCGTCCGCCACGCCGCGCTGCAATGCGGCTTCTGCACGCCGGGGATGCTGTTGCAGGCGGCGGAGTTGCTGCGCGCGGAACCCACGCCGACGCGCGCTGCGATCCGCGAGGCGCTGTCGGGCAATTACTGCCGCTGCACCGGCTATCAGCCGATCATCGACGCGGTGGAGGCCGCCTCAGCCGCGTTGCAGGCCGGCGCCGTAGAAGGCGCGTAACCCCTCGGCATAGCGCCGCGCGACCACGCGCCAGGCGGCTGCATCGGGCGCGCCGGCGCGCACCTGCGCATCCAGCTCCGCCCGCGCGGCATCGAGGTCGAGCCCGGTCAGACGGCCCTCCCGCACCACCTCGCGACCGGCCACGAAAAGGTGCCGCACATGGCCACGCGTGGCGCGCTGGGCGAGCAAGGCGGGCTCATCGGCGGGCAGCAGCAAATCCTCGGCGTCGCGGCGCAGCACCAGCAGGTCGGCGGCGGCGCCGGGGGCGAGGGGCGGGGCGTCGCGCCCACCGCCCAGGACTTCCCGCCCGGCCACGGTGCTGGCCTCGAGGATCGCGGGCAGGGGCCAGCCCTCCTCCAGGCCGACGCCCCGATGCAGCATCCAGTTCAGCCGTAACTCGCGCAGCGCGTCGTCATCATCATCGACGCTGAAGCCATCGAGCCCCGTCACCAGCCGCAGCCCGGCGCGATGCATCGCCGCCGCCGGCGCGACCCCGTTGCGCAGATTGAGGTTGGAGGAGGTGTCGATGCTCACCGCCACGCCGCGCTCGGCCAGAAGGGCGATCTCGTCAGGGCGCAGATGCACGCCATGCGCGATGGACAGGCGCGGCGAGAGCAGGCCGATCTCATCGAGGAACCGCAACGGCCCCTGCGGCCAGGCGGCGTCGAGATAGGCGCGCTGGATCGGGCTTTCGAGCAGGTGCATGTGCACGCGCCGCCCCGTCAGCGCGCTGCGCTCCGCGACCAGGCGCAGCAATTCGGGCGAGCACCACTCCAGCCCATAGGGGCCGTACTGCACATCCACCAGCGGATCATCGAGTTCGGCCGCGAGATCCTCCACCAGCGCGATCTGGTCCCGGGGCGGCGCGGGGGCGCGCAGCAGGCGCGCGCGCACGGCCTGTGCGACTTCCGGCGGCAGCGCGGCCAGCACGGTTTCGTCGGGCGCGTAGCCCAGCGCGTTGATGTCGCGCAGCGCCACGGCGATGGCCACCCGCACGCCGATGCTGCGCGCCGCGCGCGCGACCTCCCGCAACTCGGCGGCGACGCGCGCGGGGTCCTGCGGGCGGGTGTAGTGCACCATGATCGCCCCGCAGCCCGACAGCGCCTGCCGTCCGAGCGCATTCGCCACCACCAACCAGGGATCGGCGACCGGCGATCCCGTCATCATGGCCAACCACATCTCCAGCGGCAGGTCGAAGGCGGCGAGCGAGGTGGGCCGCACGCCGCGCGCATGGTCATGCGCATTGGCGAGCGGCGGCAGGATCCAGTGCGCCGCCGGACCCTCGGCCGGGGCGTCCGCGGTGATCCCGGTGGCATCGAAGCCGAGCCGCCGCGTCCCGCAGCACAGGCAGCCGGTGCCCGGGCGCAGCACGATCCCCGAGGCGCTGCCCTCAGCCGCCATGCAGCCCCATCAGGCGCGGCAGCGCCAGCACCAGGTCCGGCCACAGGGCGACCAGCAGCGCCACCGCCGACATGGTCAGCAGATAGGGCGCGAGCGCGCGCGACAGCGCAGGCAGGCTCGCCCCGCTCAGCCCCAGCACGATGTAGAGCCCCACCCCCAGCGGCGGCAGGAACAGCGCGATGCCCATCACGGTGGTCATCACCAGCCCGTAATGCAGCGGGTCGATGCCCAGCTCGCGCGCGATCGGCACGAAGACCGGGATGATCATCAGCATGCCGGGAATGCCGTCGAGCAGCGCGAAGAGCACCAGGAACACCACCAGGCTGAACACCAGGAAGCCGATGCGCCCGCCGCCGATATCGGCGATCAGCGCGGCCAGCGCCTGCGGCACCTGCTCCACCGTCAGCAGCCAGGCGAGGATGTTCGCACCCGCGATCATCAGCATCACCGCCCCCGTCGCCACGCCTGAGCGCACCAGCGCGGCCCAGAAGAAGCCGAGGCTGAGCTCGCGATGCAGCACGCCGGCGAGCACGGCATAGGCCACCGCGACCACGGCGGCCTCGGTGGGGGTGAAGGCGCCGCCGAGGATGCCGCCGAAGATGATCACCGGCAGGCCGAGGGCGAGCAACGCGCCGCGCAGCGCCCGCAGCCGCGCCGCGCCGTCCTGGCGCGGCTCGGCCGGTGGGCCCGCGCCCTGGAGGCGGATGTGCAGCATCAGCGCCGCCGCCATCACCGCGGCTGGCAGCAGCCCCGCCGCGAACAGCGCGGCGATCGAGGTGTTGGTGACCGAGCCATAGACCACCATCGTCAGGCAGGGCGGCACCAGGATGCCCATGCCCGCCGCGGCCGCCACCACCGCGCCCGCGCGCGCCGGGTCCCAGCCCTTGTCGCGCATGCTCGGCAGCATCACCGAGCCCACGGCGGCGGCATCGGCGCTGGTGCTGCCGCTCACGCCCGAGAACAGCACCATCGCCACCACGGTGACATTGGCCAGCCCGCCGCGCACATGCCCCACCAGCGCATTCGCCAGGTTGATCAGGCGGCGGGAGATGCCGCCGGTCTCCATCAACTCGCCGGCCAGGATGAAGAAGGGGATGGCGAGGAAGGTGAAGCTGTCGATCGCGCCGAAGGTGCGGCTCGCGACGATGTCGAGCGGCACGCCATCCATCAGCCACAGCCCGATCGCCGCGGCCGCGCCCAGGGCGAAGGCGATCGGCACGCTGAGCGCCACGAAGGCCGCGAAGGCGACCAGCGCGCCGATCATGCCCCGCGCCCCGGGCTCAACACGGGCAGGAGCAGATGCGCCAGCATCAGCGCGGCCCCCACCGGGATCGCCGCATAGGGCAGGGACATGCGGAAGGGCAGGGTGGCGGCGTCCTGCATATGCGCCTGCAGCGTCTCGTTGATGCCGGTAACCAGCAGCACAAGCACGAAACACAGGGCCACCACCCAGGCGAGCCCCCGCGCGGGCCGCGCCAGCGCGGCGGGCAGGCGCTCGACCACCGCGCCCAGCGTGTAGTGCCCACCCTGGCGCACGGCCAGCGCCGCGCCGATCATCGACACCCAGACGAACAGATAGCGCGCCGCTTCCTCCGACCAGATCAGCGGCGCGTTGAACAGGTAGCGCGCGATGACCTGTGCGAGCGTCGCCCCGGTCATCGCCAGCACCAGCAGGCCCAGCGCGGCGGCTTCCGCCCGCGCCAGCCCGGCATCGAACTGCCTCAACTGCGCACGGCCTCGGCGAAGCGGGCCACCAGTTCGCGGCCCAGGCGTTCCTCGCTCTGCTCATAGGTGCGCCGGCCGGCCGCGATGAAGGGAGCGAGGTCGGGGCGCGTGATGGTCACGCCCGCGGCGGCGATGGCGCTCAGCGCGCCAGCCTCGCGTGCGTCGCGCTCGGCGGTCACGGCGGCGCGGCCCTCGAGCGAGGCAGTGGCGAGCCAGCCGCGCTGCTCGGCGCTCAGGCGCGCATGCTGGCGCTCGCTCATCACGAAGGTGTTCACCAGCATCATGTGGTTGGTGATGGCGAGGTTGCGCGCGACCTCGGCATGGCGCGAGGAGAGGTAGGTGACGTTGTCGTTCTCCGCCCCGTCGATCACGCCCTGCTGGAGCGCGGTGTAGATCTCGCCGAAGGCCATCGGCGTGGGGGCCGCGCCCAGCGCGCGGAACAGCGCGATGAAGGAGGGGTTGGGGATGACGCGGATCTTGAGGCCGGCGAGGTCCGCCATCGCACCAACCGGGCGGCGGGTGTAGATGTTGCGGAAGGTGACCTCCCAGAAATGCACCACGCGGAAGCCCGCGCGGGCGGCCGGCGCGACCAGCTCGGCCTGCGCCACGGGGCCATCGAGCAGGCGGAAGGCGGCCGCGCTGTCCGGCACCAGATAGGGCAGGTCGAGCACGCCGAAGGGGCGCACGAAATTCACGAGGTTGGCCGAGGCGTCGATCACGCCATCGAGCACGCCCGCCTGCACGTTCTGCCACATCTCGCGCTGCGCCCCGAGCTGCGAGGAGGGGAAGATCGCCGCCTTGAGCTGCCCGCCCGACAGCGCCTCAAGCCGCTCGGCCATGCGGCGCGCGCCGATGATGATGGGGTGCTGCGGGTCGAGCGCGCTGCCGATGCGCAGCGTCCGTGCCTCCTGCGCACGGGCCAGGTTGGGCAGGGCGAGGCTTGCGGCGGCAAGCGGCAGCAGGGTGCGGCGGGTGAGCATGGCGAGGGGCCTCCGGAGGGTCGCACACAGCGTGCCTGCATGGCGGCGCGATGCAAGCCTTCTCCGCCGCGTCCTCGCGTCGCGTCAGACCCGAAACGCCGCATCCGGCGGCAGCCCTGCCTGCCGAATGGACGGCGGGCGGGCCGGGGCGGGTTGCGCCGCGCCCTGGATGCGCCCGTCCACCAGCTCGATGATCCGCCCGCAACGCTGGGCCAGCCGCGGGTCATGCGTGACGATCAGGAAGGTCATCCCCTGGTCGCGGTTCATCGCGTGCATCATGTCGAACACGCCATCGGCGGCGGCGGTGTCGAGGTTGCCGGTCGGCTCATCCGCCAGCACAAGCACCGGGTTCATCACCAGCGCGCGCGCGATGGATACGCGCTGCGCCTGCCCGCCCGAGAGGTTTGCGACCCGCGCATCGGCCCAGCGCAGCATGCCGACGCGATCGAGCAGCGCCTCGGCCGCGGCGCGCATGCCCGCATCGGGCCAGCCGCGGTTGAGCAGCAGGGGCATCATCACATTCTCGGCCGCGGTGAAGGCGGGGATCAGGTTGTGCGCCTGGAACACGAAGCCGATGCTGCGCCCGCGCAGCCGCGTCAGGCCCGCATCGTCCAGCCCCTGCGTGTCCTGCCCGCCGATCGCGAGCCGCCCCGCGCTCGGCCGGTCGAGCAGCCCGATCAGGTTGAGCAGCGTGGACTTGCCCGAGCCCGAGGGGCCGATCAGCGCGCAGAAGCCGCCATGCTCCAGGCTGAGGTCGATGCCGTGCAGGATCTCCACCTCGGCCGGGCTGCCGATGGCGAAGGATTTGCGGATGCCGCTGAGCATCAGGGCGTGCTCAGCCACGGATCGCCACCGCCGGGTCCAGCCGCGCCGCCTGGAGTGCGGGCGCCATGCCCGCCAGCACGCCCACCACCGCGGCGAAGGCGATGGTGCCGCCGATCAGCACCGGGTTCAGGACGAAGGGGAACAACTCTGTGCCATCGGATTGGCGCACCTGGCCATGCCAGGCCAGCAGCAGCCCCGCGCCCATCAGCGATCCCAGCATCGCGCCAAGTATCCCCAGCACGCCGCCCTGGATGAGGAAGACCAGCAGCACCTGCCCGCGCCGGGCGCCCATCGCGCGCAGGATCCCGATCTCGCGCCCGCGCTGCACGACCGAGACCACCAGCACGCTCGCCACGCCGAACGCCACCGAGAGCGCCACCGCCGCGCTGATCACGATGTTCGAGGTGTCCTGCGCCTGCACGGCAGTGAAGAACTGCACATTGGTCTTGATCCAGCTGTCGGCGCGCACGCCGGTGCGCGCGGCGAGGTCCTGCGCGATCGTCTCGGCCGCGAAGGCATCCTCCACCGCGACCTCCAGGCTGGTGACGCCGCCGGCGAGGTTCAGCAGGCTCTGCCCGGTGCGGAAAGCGACGAAGGTGGAGCGCAGATTCGCCCCCTTGGAGCCAAGGTCGAAGATGGCGGCGATGGTCAGCGCGCGGGGCGTGTCCGACCGCGCGGTGACCACCAGCCGGTCGCCGACACTCACGCCCAGCAGGATGGCGAGGTCCGTGCCGATCAGGATGTCCTCGCTGGTCAGGCGCAGCGTGCCGGAGACGATGTAGTCCGGCAGCAGGACGATGCGGAAGTAATCCTCCGGCTCGGCGCCGAGGATGGAGATCGCCGCCGTCGCATCGCCGCGCACGGCCAGCGCCGCGCCGGCGGCGACGGCGGCGGTGACGCGCACGCCCGGCGTCGCCGCGGCGGTCTCTCGCAGGGTCTGCCATTGGTCGATCGAGCGCAGGCGCTGGTTCGGGCGTTGCAGGGTTGCATCCTCGATCACGCCGGGCCGGTCGTGCAGCGGGCGCGCCACCTCGTCGGGCGGCAGCAGCACGATATGCGCCTGGCTGGTCAGCACGCGGCGGAGGAAATTCGCCTGGAGCGCGCTGAGCAGCGAGGATTCGAACACCGTCACCGCAACGCCGAGCGACACGCCGACCAGGATGAAGATCGTCTGGATCCAGCCCTCGCGCATGAAGCGCAGGGCCGCAATGCCTTCGAAGGGCAGCCAGCGGATCATGGTGCGCGCACCCGCGCGCCCGGCGCGATCTTCGCCGCCACCGGCAGGATTCGGTCGCCCTCTTCGAGCCCTTCGAGGATCTCCGCCGCGCGCGCCCCGCGCAAGCCCAGCCGCACCGCGACACGCTGCGCCCGCCCATCCGCGACGCGCAGCACCCAGGCCGCGCCGGCCGGATCGTGGATGGCGGCGAGTTGCAGGACAAGCACGCCGATGCGCTCGGCCACGGTGATGTCGACCGAGACGGTCATGTCCTCACGCAGCGTCGCCGGGGCCTCGAGCACGTCGAGCTTCACCTCCACCGCCGCGCGCTGCGGGTCCACGGCGGGGTTGATGAAGGCGATGCGCGCCGCGAAGCGCTGCTGCGGATAGGCGTCCGCCGAGGCGAGGGCTGGCTGGCCGAGCGCGATCAGGCCCAGGTTGCGCTCATCGATCTGCACCACGAGCTGCGGCGCGGCGCTGGGCGAGAGCGTCATCAGCGGCGTGTTTGCCTGCACGACATCACCGCTTTCCACGCTGCGGGCGATCAGCGTGCCGGCCACCGGTGCGGCGATGGTGGCGTAGTCGAGCCGCGAGAGCGCTGCGCGCAGGCCGGCTCGCGCTTCCTCAAGCACCGCCAGCGCCAGCAGGGCATCGGTGCCGCCGGGCGTGCTGCCGGCGAGTTGGATGCGCGCCGCCTCGGTCTGCGCCGCCGCCACGTCGCGCGCGACGCGCATCTCATCCAGTGCTGCGCGCGTGGCGAAGCCGCTCGCCTGCAATTGCTCGCTGCGGGCGAATTGCCGCTCGGCGTTGAGCTGCGTGGCCTCGGCCTGGACGAGGGTGCGTCGGGCGACCGGCAGGGTCACATCCTCGAGGTGGCGCAGCTGGGTCTGCGCCTGCTGCACCGTGCTGCGCGCCTGCGCCGCGCCGGCCTGCAACTCGCCATCCTCCAGGCGGATCAGCACCTCCCCGCGCGCGACGCGCTGCCCCTCCAGCACCGGGATCGCCGCCACCGTGCCGGTGATTTGGCTGCCAATCGCGACACGGTAAGGGGTGGTGACGCGGCCCGTGGCGACCACGCTGCGCAGCAGGGTCGCGCGCGTCACCTCGCTGGTCGCGAGGCGCGGGCCGAACAGCAGCCCTGGGCCGAACCAGCCGCCCAGCGCAACCGCAATGGCGAGCAACGCAAGCAGCCATGGCCAGCGCGCTGCCCGGCCCGGTATCGGCGCGGATGGCGCGGCCGGCATGCCCATGGCGGGTGCCGGCGGCGGGGGCGTGGGGGACATGCGGATCCGATCCTGGGCCAGGCGCTTGCATCAACCGCGTGCGCTGCGCTGGCAGGAGATCCGGGCCCAGGCGTGAGTGAGTGCCGCGCCCCGATGCCCGTGAAAGCTGCCGCACGGCGCCTTGCATCGGTTCAACGCCCGGGAGGAAGGAAAGGATGAGCCCGGCCGCGACTTTTTTCGCGCGGGCCCACGCGGCGTCCGTCGCGGTCGTTCAGGCGGGGCTGTCGTAGGGCAGGCCGACATAGCCCTCGGCAAGAGCGCGTTGCGCCGTGGGCGAGGAGCGCAGCAGCGCGAACTCCGCATCCTGCATGCGCCGCTCGAAGGGCGTGCTGGTGTCGAAGCGGTGCAGCAGCGTGGTCAGCGACCAGGAGAAGCGCTCAGCCTTCCAGATGCGGTCCAGCGCGCGCGCGGAATAGGTCTCCAGCGCTGATTCCGACCGCTCCGCATAGAAGGCGATAAGCGCCTCGGAGAGGTAGTGCACATCCCCCGCCGCGAGGTTCAGGCCCTTGGCCCCTGTGGGCGGCACGATATGCGCGGCATCGCCGGCCAGGAACAGTCGGCCGAAGCGCAGCGGCTCTGCGACGAAGCTGCGCAGGGGCGCGATGGATTTCTCGATCGAGGGGCCCGTCACCACATTCGCTGCCGCCACCGGATCCAGCCGGCGGCGCAGCTCGTCCCAGAACATGTCGTCGGACCAGCGCGCCACGCTGTCATCCGCGCGGCATTGCAAATAGTAGCGGCTGCGCGTGTGGGAGCGCATGGAGCACAGCGCGAAGCCGCGCTCATGCCCGGCATAGATCAGCTCATGCGAGCAGGGTGGCACATCGGCCAGCACGCCGAGCCAGCCGAATGGATACACACGTTCGAAGGTCTCGATCGCGCCTTCCGGCACGCTCGCGCGGCTCACGCCGTGATAGCCGTCGCAGCCGGCGATGATGTCGCAGTACGCCTCATGTGCCTGGCCGTCCTGCAGCCAGGTCACGCGCGGGTTCGGGCTGTCGAAATCATGCAGCGCCACGTCGCGTGCTTCATAGATGGTCGGCGCGCCGGAGGCCGCGCGGTGGTCCATCAGGTCGCGCGTTACCTCGGTCTGGCCATAGACCGTCACCGTCCGCCCGCCGGTCAGCGCCTTGATGTCGATGCGCAGATGCTGGCCGGCGAAGTTCAGTGCGAAGCCCTCATGCACCAGCCCCTCGCGCTCCAGCCGCTCGGCCGCGCCGGCGCGACGCAGAAGACCGACAGTGCCTTCCTCCAGCACACCGGCGCGGATGCGGCCGAGCACGTAGTCGCGGGACTGCCGCTCGAGGATCAGCGTGTCGATGCCCGCCTGATGCAGTAGCGCACCGAGCAGAAGCCCCGAGGGGCCGGCGCCGATGATGATCACCTGGTGACGCATGGCGCGTGGTGCCTTTCGATCCTGCCTTGCGAGTCGATGGAGAGCGGGCTGTCGCGCCGCCGCTGTCAGGCCGGCGGCAGGCGCAGCGCGCCGTCGAGGCGAATCGTCTCGCCGTTCAGCAGCGGGTTGGCGGCGATGGCGAGCACGAGGGCCGCGAATTCCTCCGGCCGGCCCAGCCGCTGCGGGAACAGCGGTTGGCGTGCCAGCGCCTCGCGCGCCTCGGGCGCCAGCGTGTCCATCAGCGGCGTGTGGATCAGCCCCGGCGCGATGGTCATCACGCGCACGCCGAAGCGGGCGAGTTCGCGCGCCGCGGGCAAGGTGAGGCCCACCACGCCGCCCTTCGAGGCTGCATAGGCCGCCTGGCCGATCTGCCCCTCATAGGCGGCGATGGAGGCTGTGCAGACCACCAGCCCTCGCTCGCCATCGGCGAGGGGGTCGAGCCCGGTCATCCGCGCCGCGGCCAGGCGCAGCAGGTTGAAGCTGCCGATGAGGTTCACGCGCACCACGCGCTCGAACAGCGCGAGGTCGTGCGGGCCGTTGCGCCCGGCAACGCGC
>Ga0315900_10002088_pt1 | contig 31230 bp, 21 predicted proteins | sample LakEriMetagenome_FD_203521 | JGI IMG/M metagenome (GOLD analysis project Ga0315900, IMG submission 203521) | Freshwater fungal communities from buoy surface, Lake Erie, Ohio, United States - Buoy 12 MA114 | ecosystem: Environmental > Aquatic > Freshwater > Lake > Lake biofilm | place: USA: Lake...
CGGCCCCGTATCGGTCTCCACACCCCGTACCCTGCCAGCGTTGCCGCCTCCTCGCCCACCGGAGCACCCCATGCCCACCCCCCGTCCCGCGCCCGCCCGCGCCTTCACCTTGGTTGAACTGCTGGTGGTCATCGCCATCATCGCGATCATCTCCACCATCGCCCTGGTCGTCGGCTCCCGCGTCGCCGCAGGAGGCAAGGTCCGCGCCACCGAGTCGATCCTCGCCACACTCGAAACCGTCTTCGAGTCCTACAAGTCCCAGTCCCAATCCGCGGCCCCCAGCAACTTCACCCTGCGCCAGGCGACGACCACCGAGACGGTGACCTTCCCGATCTTCGACGGCCGCAACCGCGACCGCAACGTTCCCGCCGGCGTGCAGTTCGATGTTGACAACGACCCCGCCCAGCCCTCCCTCACCCTGTTCCTGCTGGCGGCGGCGGAGAAGATCGAGATCGAGCCCCTGCTGAAAAACATCGACTCGGCCTTCATCGAGCGGCGGACCGTCAACGCCTTCGGCTGGGTGAACAACGCCGGCTTGGTCCAGGCCCGCCAGGTCACCGGCCTGGTCATCAAGGATGGCTTCGGGCAGCCGATCCGCTACGTGCATCCGGCCTTCCACGGCGGCGCGGGCGAGTTCTACACCACCGCCACCGGCGGCCCAACCAACCGCGAAGCCCGCGATGTCCGCGACTCCACGCCCGGCTCCACCGGCGTTCCCATGAAACTCTCCCGCTCCGCCCGCCCGTTCGGCCCGGCCAACTCGGTTCGCACAGTGGCCGACGCCGACGAGGGCCTCTGCGTCGCCGGCCGCCCCTACTTCTACTCCGCCGGCCCCGACAAAAACCCCGGAACGCGGGACGATAACCTCTACTCCACCCGCCCCACCTTCCCCACCGAAACCGCCCACATCAACGCCAACTGACCGCCGCATCCGGGCCGGGCCCCAGCCCGCATGGCCCCGCCGCCCCCACCCTGCTAGAATCCCGCTCACATCCGGGGCGTAGCGCAGCTTGGTAGCGCGTTTGGTTCGGGACCAAAAGGTCGGAGGTTCAAATCCTCTCGCCCCGACTTGCAAGAACACCAGTGGCCTCGGCACCCGCCGGGGCCACCGCTGTTTTTGGGGGGACAGGTCGCACCGCAACCCGCCGCCCACCGGGATCGCGACTGATGCAGCCGATGCCCCCCGACCACCTCGACCGATGCCCGGACGAGCCTCGGGCAGCGTTCCGTCCCAGAGGCACACAGCCGGCCGACGGAGGCGACCCTCCATGAATCCCGAACTCGACTTCCTCGACCAACTGCTCGGCGGCAACTTGCCGCTGGTGGTGCTCCTGCGGCTGTTTCCATCCATCCCCCGCGCTCGCCACGCTATTCACGCCATGCTCGCGGGGGATGAGATCCGACTGATCGGGGCCGACGGTGCTCAACTCCAGCCCTGGCAGTGGCAGGAACTCTCCCGGGCGAGCGACAGCGACTGGAGACGAGCGGCAGCCGATCTGACGGTCTCCCTGACCCCGAAGGCCGCTGAGCGGGTCGCCTGATCCGCCACAACAGGCGATTGCAACATGAACACCTCCACGCAGCCGACCACCGAGAACCGCTTCCAAGGGTGCCCGCTCGGCCTCGCGTTGGGCGACGCGCTCGGTGCGCCGCATGAGGGTGGACCGCTGCAACAAACACTCTGGCGCCTCATGGGCACCATCCGCTCGGGTCACAGGCGATGGGCCGACGACAAGTCAGTCTTCGCCCGCAAACGCCACTCACAAGGGCCGCTGGGTCGGGAGCCCGCGAGCACCCCGCTTCATTTCCCCTCCAGCATCCCCAATTGCCACATGAAGAAGATCCGCGAGTCCGCCGCGTCCCGGATCCGCAGGTTGAGCGGCTTGCCGGCGCCGTGCCCGGCGTCGCGGTCCACCCACAGCAGCACCGGCCGCCTGGCCGGGTCGCTCGCCGTGCTGGCCTGCAGCAACGCCGCCATCTTCCGCGCGTGCAGCGGGTGCACCCGCGTGTCGTTCTCGCCCGCGGTCAGCAGCACCGCCGGATACTTCACGCCGGGCCGGATGTTGTGGTACGGTGAGTAGGCCCGCAGCCACTTGAACGCCTCCGGATCCTCCGCCGAGCCGTACTCCGGCACCCAATACCGCGCCATCAGGAAGTCCTGATACCGCAGCATGTCCAGCAGCGGAACCGCCGAGATCGCCGCGGCGAACAACTCCGGCCGCTGGGCCACCATCGCACCGGTCAGCAGCCCGCCGTTGCTCCCGCCCACGATCCCCAACCGCTCGCTGCGGGTGTACTTGTTGTCGATCAACCACTGCGCCGCCGAAGCGAAGTCGTCGAACACGTTCTGCTTGTTGCCCAGTTGCCCGGCCCGGTGCCACGCGTCGCCGTACTCCCCGCCACCGCGGATGTTCGCCACGGCGTACACGCCGCCGTCCTCCAGCCAGGTGAACAAGGTCGGCGAGAAGAACGGCGACTCGCTGGCGTTGAAGCCGCCGTAACCGTACAGGATCGTCGGGTTGTCCCCGCTCAGGCTCAGCCCCTTGCGGTGCACGATGAACATCGGCACCCGCGTGCCGTCGGTGCTGGTGAAGAACACCTGCTTCACCTCCGCGATCGACGGATCCGCCGGCGTCTCCGGGCGGGCCCACAGCGCCCGCTCGGCCGGCTTGGCCAGGTCCACGCGGTAGATGCTCGGCGGCTCGTTGAAGCTGGTGTAGCTCACAAACGCCTCGGTCCGGTCATCGCTCACCGACACGCCCGCCGAACCCAGCCCCGGCAGCGGCACCTCGCCCAGGGGGGTGCCATCCAGCCCGAACAGCTCCATCCGCGAGACCACGTCCTTGGTGTACGACGCAACCAGCAGCCCGCGTGCCAGCGACACGCTCTCCAGCACCGCGTCGGTCCGCTCGGGGATCAGCACCCGCTGCTGGGCGGGGTTGTTCAGGTCCACCGCCAGCACCCGCCCGCTGGGCGCGTCCACCGTGGTCTGCAGGTACATCGTGTCCCCCACGATGCCCCCGAACGAACGCCCCTTCTTGCCGACCATCACCGGCTGCTTGACGAACTCCCCCGTGCCCGCCGGCCCACCGGTGCGGAACCACCGGTCCATGTCGACGATCCACAGGTCGTTGTCCGACGTACTGGTCCAGTAGCCCAGCACGCCCCAGCGGCCATCACGACTGGTGTAGAAGAACGGCCCCCACGTGGTCGCCAGTTGCTCGTTCTCCTGCTTGGTGAACTGCCGGAACAACAGCGGGTCCTGCCGGTGGTGCGTGCCCACGCGGTGGAACTTGATCTGCGCCGAGTACGGATCGCTCACGTCCGCCAGCCGCTGGTAGAAGAACCCCGTCCCGTCCGGCAGCCAGCTCACGCTGTTCACCTTCCCGGGGATCTCATCGGCCAGCCATCGCCCGGAGTCCACGTCCATGAGGTACAGCGTGGAGTTCTCATCGCCGGCACGGTACATGCCAAAGGCCAGCAGCCGCCCATCCTGGCTGGGCGAGGTCCACGAGATCGTCACCAGCCCGCTGGCGTCCAGCGTGTTGGGGTTCAGCAGAACCCGGTCCGGGCCGTTGTGCTGGTCACGCACGTACACGATCGCCTGGTTCTGCGTGCCCTCTCGCTTGGTGAAGAAGTACCGATTGCCGGCCATGCCCGGGGCCGAGACCGACCCCATCTGCATCAGCCGGCCCAGCCGTTCCTCCAGCGCCTTGCGGCCCGGCAGGTTGTCCAGCACGGCGCGGGTGTGGGCGTTCTGGGCGTCGGTCCAGGTCGCCACATCGGGCGTCATCTCACCCTTGGCGTCGCCCTCCAGCCAGCGATACGGGTCAGTGATCGGCACGCCGTGCAGCGTGTCGGTCACGGGGCGAACCTCGGTCGCAGGCGGAGCCGCCGGACGCTCACCCGACACCAGACCGGCGGACGCGAACGTAACGGCGGCAGCAAACGCAGACATGCTCAGCACCATAACGCGGTTCTCTTTCCCGAGGAACAACCAACTCAGAACGCGGCCTGCGGCCGCCCGACAATCATGACTCACAGATTCGGCGACAGGCCCATCTCACGCACCAGGAACGAGTAGATGTCCGCCGCCTGCTGGATGCGCTTGGCGGTGGGCGTGCCCGCCCCGTGCCCGGCGCGGGTCTCGATGCGGATCAGCACCGGATTGGTCCCGGCGTGCGCCGCCTGCAGCGCCGCAGCGAACTTGAAGCTGTGCCCGGGCACCACGCGGTCGTCGTGGTCGCCGGTGGTCACCATGGTGCTGGGGAATCGTGTGCCCGGCTTGGCCCGCAGCAGCGCGTGATAGGGCGAATACACGTTGAGCACCTTGAACTCGGCCTCGTTCTCGCTGGAGCCGTAGTCGCTCTTCCAGGCCCAGCCGATGGTGAACAGATGGAAGCGGAGCATGTCCATCACGCCGACCGCCGGCAGCGCCACGCCGAACAGGTCGGGCCGCTGCGTCATCACCGCGCCCACCAGCAGGCCGCCGTTGCTGCCCCCCTGAATGGCCAGCCGCGCCGGCTTGGTGTACTTGTTGTTCACCAGCCACTCGCCCGCGGCGATGAAGTCATCGAAGGTGTTCTGCTTCTGCAGCTTGGTGCCCGCCTTGTGCCACTGCTCGCCGTACTCGCCCCCGCCCCGGATGCAGGCGACGGCGTACACGCCGCCCATGTCCATCCACACCACATTGGCCGGCGAGAAGCCCGGCGTCTGCGGGATGTTGAACCCGCCGTAGCCGTACAGCAGCGTGGGGTTGTTCCCATCCAGCGTCAGGCCCTTGCGGTGGGTGAGGAACATCGGCACCTTGGTGCCGTCTTTGGATGTGTAGAAGACCCGCGTGGTCTCGTACTTGCTCGGGTCAAAGTCCACCTTGGGCTGCCGCCAGACGGTGCTCACGCCGGTGGACACGTCATACCGGTAGATCGTCGGCGGGGTCGTGAAGCTCGAGAAGGTGTAGAAAGTCTCCGGGTCGTTGCGCTTGCCGCCAAAGCCGCCCGCGGTGCCGATCCCCGGCAGGTCCACATTGCGGACGAACGTGCCGTCGAGCTTGAAGACCTTCACCTCGCTGGAGGCGTCGCGCAGGTACGTCGCGATGAAGTGCTCGCCCACCACCGAGACCGACCGCAGCGTCGCGTCGCTCTGCGGGATGACCGTCTTCCAGTTGCTCCGCTCCGGCGAGCGGGTGTCGATGGCGATCAGCCGCTGGCGGGGGGCGTCCAGGTCGGTCAGGAACCAGAACACCGGGCCGTCGTTGTCGACAAAGTCGTAACTGGCGTCAAAGTCGGTCAGCAACTCGGTGAAGCCGAACAGGCTGCCGCCCGCCGCCTTGACCAGTTCGGCACGGCGGTCGCGCAGGGCCTTCATGGCCGCGGCCGCCGCATCCTTGTCGGCAAGCCCCTTGGCCGCCATCCGGGCCGCGAGCAACTCGCCGGCGACGGCCTTCTCGGCGGCGCTGGGCGTCCAGGCCGGCGGGTGGCTCTGCAGGTCGCGGAAGAAGAAGCGGTTGCGGCGGTCGGTGCCTTCCGCCACGTTCATCACCAGGTAGCGGCCGTCCTCGGTCACGCCGGCCGAGAAGCCCCAGCGGGGCTGGTCGGGCCGGCGGTAGATCAGCACGTCCTGCTCCTGAGGCGTGCCCACGCGGTGGTAGTACACCTGCGGGTCCTCGTTGATGCCCGTCAGCAGCTTGCCCTCAGCGGGCGCATCAAACCGCGTGTAGAAGAAGCCGGCGTTGTCCTTGGTCCAGCTCGCCCCGCTGAACTTCACCCACTTGAGTTCATCGGGCAGGTCCTTGCCGGTGTCCACGTCGCGAACCCGCCAGGTGTTCCAGTCCGATCCGGCGTCGGCGATGCCGTACGCCAACAGTTTACCGTTCTCGCTCACGCGGGTGCCGGCCAGGGCCACCGTGCCGTCGGCGCGATAGGTGTTCGGGTCCAGCAGCGGCCGGGGCTCGCCGGTCACAGCGTCGGCCACCATCAGCACGCTCTGCGGCTGCAGGCCGTCGTTGCGGGAGAAGAAGTACCGCCCGCCCTCCTTGGCCGGAGCGCTGAACCGCTCGTAGTTCCACAGGGTCGTCAGCCGCTTGGCGATCGCCTCACGCTGGGGGATGGACTCCAGGTACGCGAAGGTCACGCGGTTCTGGGCCTCCACCCAGCTCTTGGTCTCCGCCGCGTTGTCATCCTCCAGCCAGCGGTAGGGGTCGGCCACCTTCACGCCGAAGTACTCATCGACCACATCCATCTTCCGCGTCGGCGGGTAGACGATGGGCGAGGCGGCGGACCCGGCGGGCCCCGCGGCAGAGGCCGGCGGGACTGCGGCCGAGGGGGCCGGCGCCTGAGCGAAGCCGACCGAGCACAGCAGGGCGGAGGCGACAATGGGCAGCGGATGGTTCATAAGGGAAGATCCGAACAAGGGGAGCGAGCGACCGTGCATGATGGAGAGCGAACTTACTGCACCAGCCCCTGGGCGAGCCGCATGAAGGCGGTCTCGAGGTTGACGGCCTCCTCGGTGAACTGCGTGATGCGGAAGCCCTGGTTGACCAGCAGGTTGGGGATGTCCGAAACGTCCATGCGGGCGCCCGAGTCGAGCGTCACGTGGATGACCGGCGCCCCCCCGCTGCCCCCGCCGGTGGCCCCGGCAGCGCCGGCCGCCGGGCCTTCCTTCACCGCCACCTTCTGCACGCCCGGCAGCTTGCCCAAGGCCTCGGCGGCCTCGGCAACTCGGGAGGCGACGCCCACGTGCACCACGTGCCCGACCTTGGCCCGACGCACCGCCTCCTGCACCGTGCCGTTGAACAGCAACTGCCCGCGCTCGATGATCCCGATCACGTTGCACAGTTCGGCCAGGTCGGGCAGGATGTGCGAGGAGATGATGATGGTCTTGCCCATGCGCCGGAGTTCCTTGAGCAACTCGCGCATCTCAATGCGGGCCCGCGGGTCAAGCCCGCTGGCCGGCTCGTCCATCAGCAGCACCTTGGGGTCGTGCAGCAGCACCCGCGCTACTGAGAGCCGCTGCTGCATGCCCCGCGACAGGCTGTTGACCTCGGCGGTGGCCTTGTAGTTCAGGTCGGTCAGGTCCAGCACGTCCTGCACCACCTTGCGGCGCTGCTGGCCGTGGATGTTGTAGCAGGCGGCGAAGAACTCCAGATACTCGGTGACCACCATGTCCTGGTACGCGCCCATGAAGTCGGGCACGTAGCCGATCAGCGGCCGGATCTGCCGGTTCTGCCAGCCGACGGTCAGCCCGTCGATCATGGCCTGCCCGCTGGTGGGCTTGAGCAGCGTCGCGAGGATCTTGATGGTGGTCGTCTTGCCGGCGCCGTTGGGCCCGATGAACCCGAAGCAGTCGCCCGCGTTGATCGACAGGTTGAGGTTGTCCAGCGCCGTCAGGTCGTTGTAGCGCTTGGTCAGGTTGATGGTCTCGATCATCGGCACGGGCGGACACTCCGGCACAAGGGGTCGATCGGGTCTGGGTCGCGGTCGCGGTCGCCGACGCGGTCAGGGGGCGGGTGACGGGCCCGGCTTCTCGCCGGCCGTCGCTGCGGGCAGTTCCGGCGGCGAGCCGGGCAGGGGGTAGATCAGCCGAAGCACGGTTCGGCCGGCGGACGCGAGCGGCTCGCCATTGACCGTCAGCGGGGTCGGGCTCGGCCCGGCGTCGGCGTCGCCCAGCACGCCCAGCACGACCACGCACGGCTGGGTCAGCCACCGCGAGATGTCCAGGCCGTGGGTGAGCGTGCGCTGATAGCCGGCGTCGCTCTCGATGGTGCGGTAATCCGGCGGCGGCAGCACCGAGAAGAACGACGAGGCCAGCATGAACTGCCGCATGGTCAGCGGGGCCTGGGCACCCCGGAAGCCCGACGAGGTCGGCACGACGCCCTCCAGCAGCGCCTCCATGGCCGTCCGGCCGTCGCCGCCGGAGCCCGGGGCGCGGGGCGTGGTGACATCCGCCAGGTTCAGCACCGCCCCCTGCTGCCACTCGGGGATGCTGTACGCCTGAGCCCGGAACCGCAGCGTGGTCGCCGGGGCGCCCAGGCGGGCCTGAGGCAGCACGTGGATCAGCACCACATCCCGCAGCGGGCCGGGCAATTCGTTGCGAAGCACGCCCTCCAGGCCGGGCACGGTGGGCGGGCCGTTGGGGTTCAGCGGCCGCAGCACGCTGCGAACGCCGATGGCCGCCTGCGGGGCCGCAGGGTCCATCACCGGCAGGGGCAGTTTCCAATTCACCGGGCCCAGCCAATCGGCCACCATGGACTTGACCGTCGCCCGCACCGGCACGGTCATCGCATCAGGCCGGGCGGAGTCCACCGGGTAGCCCCGGGCGTCAAGGAAGCTGGTGGACGTGGAGCCCGAAGGCTGGCTGAACACACTCAGCGCGTTGACCGGCGAGGCCACCAGGGCACCGGGGGTGGGCTGCTCGCGGGCGATGCCCACGGTCATGTCGCCGTACTCGGGCAGGAAGGCGGTGAAGTACGTGCGGGCTCGCTGCACCGGCTGGCCGACCACCGCATCCAGGAACGTCACGTGCAGCGCGTCGGTGCTCCGCGGGCGAAGCAGACCGGCGCCCAGCCAGGCCACCAGCGTGAACACCCCGGCCACCACCACGAAGCCCAGCCAGGCCAGGTGGCTCAGCGAACGCCGCCCGAGCACAAACACGCCCAGCGGCCCGGCGATCGCCCAGTACGCCCCGAAGACCACAAACGCCAGCAGCACGCCCGCCGCCGCCTGCCCGGTCTTGTTGATCATGGCGGCGATGCCGTGGTCCACCGGCACGGGGATGCGCGAACCGAAGAAGGCGTTCTGCTTGTCGCTGAGCGTCTTCGCCTCCTGCTCGGTCAGCAGTTCCCCGCGGCGGCCGAACACCCGGTGCCAGAACGTGTCGGCCTGCAGGATGTTGGCCCCGGCCATCACCCGCGTGGTCAGGTCCACACCCACCAGCGTGACGGCGCCGACGCCCAGCGTGCGACGCACCACCACCACCTTGCCGTCCGGACCGGCCAGGATCGGCGTCGCCTCCGAGGGGGAGGCATCGGGCAGCGGCGAGAAGACCGTCAGGTTCGCCGCGGTGGGCGGGCTGATGGACTCCTCCTGCCCCACCGGCCCGCGCAGCAGCGGCACCAGCGGAGCAAGGCTCACACGCTCCTCACGGGTCATCTGCACCTTGGGCAGAATGTCCCGCAACGGGTGGGTGCGGTCGGACCACTGCGGGTCGTTGCCGGGAACGATGATCACCAGGTGCCCGCCCCGGTGCACCCACTCGATGAGCGCCTCGGCCCGCTGCTGATCCAGCCGGCGCGGGTCGCCGTCGTCGCCGGAGCCGGTCCACACCAGTTCGCTCAGGCCCGAGAGCCCCATCCAGCGATCCGGCAGGTCGTTGATCTGCATGCCCGAGAGCACGTCGCTGGGTTCATGCCCGGCGACCAGAAACTCCTGCGCGCCGCTACGTGCGTACCGCTCCAGCAGGGCCGTCTGGCGGCCCAGCACACCGATCATGCCGCGCTCGGCGGAGACCACCGAGGCGGTGGTCAGCGCCAGCCTGGCCAGCGGTGGGCCGACGGTGAGAGCGCCCCCCTCGTCGGAGGCGTCCGCCCGCGAGGTGATCGCGTGGGCGGTGAAAACGAAGGTGGTCTGGGTGTCAACGCTGAACGGCAGCCGGGCGTACAGCCACAGCGGGCGGGGCGTCGCGGTGGGCGTGAAGGCCCGCTGGAACTGCACCGTGTCGCCGTCGGCGTCGGCGATCGACAGCCGCAGCACGATCTCGCGCGTGGTGGCCGAGGAATCCGCCACCGTCAGCCGGACGGGTATCCAGTCGCCCGCTCGGGCCCGGTTGCGCAGCCCGAACTCGAGCACCTGAAAGGTGATGCCGTTGCCGCTGGCGACCGCCGCGGCCGACGTGCCCCCGGGCCCGACGGTCATGGGCGGCGGCTGCTGCACCGCCCGGACCGGCGCAACGGTTGCGCCCAACAGACCGCACAGGCCGCACAACGTCACCGTCAACAGTCTCAGAGGGAAGCCCCGCATGCGGCCGGATTGTAACGGCTCAAGCCGCCCGGACCGGGGGCCGAAACGCCCGACATGTTCGGCGTTCCCGGCGAGGCGATTCTGGGCATCGGGGCGGTCATCGGCATGGTGGTGTTCACCATTGCCCATGTCTTGGGCACGGTGCTCGAGGAGCATCGGCGATTGGACCGACTCAAACGCCGGGTGGCCGTGCTGCAGGCGGAATACGCACAGCGGCGGGCCCAGATGCAGGCCCGCGCCTTTGATGGTGGAGTTGACGTGCTTGAAGCCCCACCCGACGCTGCCGGGCAGACCGGAGCATCCCCCCCTGACACCAGAGCCGCTTGAAGCAGGCGGGTCCCGGCCGAGAGTGGTCAGGGCATACCGAACAGTCGGGCCTTCGCCTGAACGCTGCGCGTGCGAGGGGGTGCCAACCGTCCCACCGCCGGCAGCGAAGCCGCTTGCACGGCTGCCTTACCGCGAGAAGAACCGGGTCACCGAGTGGATCGTCACGGCACGTCCCATGGCCGCGATGGACTCGGTCAGCGGGATCTTCTTGGGGCACACCTTCACGCAGTTCTGGGCGTTGCCGCACTCGTTCACGCCGCCGGGGCCGGCCAGAGCCTCCAGCCGCTCGCCCTTGAGCCGCTTGCCGGTCTCGTGCATGTTGAACAGGCGGGCCTGGCTGATGGCGTGAGCGCCCAGGAAGGCGGTGTCCCACGCCGCGGGGTCGGGCTCCTGATTGAACTGCGGACAGGCCTCAAGGCAGCAGCCGCAGCTCATGCAGGTGCTCAGCACGTAGCGGGTCTCCTGCTGCTCAGGGGACTCGCGCGGGCCGGCGCCTTGGTTGTACGTGCCGTCGATGGGCACCCACGCCTTGACCCGCTTGAGGTTGTGGAACACCCGCGAGCGGTCCACCCAGAGGTCGCGGACCACCGGGAACTTGCTCATCGGCTCCAGGGTGATCTCGTCGCCCTCGTTGGGGGCGTACTCGTCGATCAGGCACGAGCAACTCTGCCGGGCCTTGCCGTTGATGACCATGGTGCACGCGCCGCACACCTCTTCCAGGCAGCCCGAGTCCCAGACCACCGGCGTGGTCTTCTGCCCGTCGATGGTTACGGGGTTGGCGGCGATCTGCTGCAGGCAGGAGATGATGTTCGATCCCCGCTCGGTGACGACCTTGAAGGTCTCCCATCGGGAGGGCTTGCCGGGGCCGTCGCACCGCTTGATCTTGATGCGGATGGAACGGCCGGGCTTGGCCGACGACCGGCGGGCGGCGGCGCTCTGCTCGGCGGCGGAGAGGGTGGCGGGTGCGGTGGTGCTCATGCGGATCCTCCTGAGAACAAATGAGGGAGGGAGAAGGCGAAAGGGGACAGGTCAGACCGTCGCGACGGCGGGCTTGGCCGCCGGCTTCTTGGCCGAGTCGTCGGTCTTGCCATAGGTGCGGGCGGTCGGGGCGATCAGCGAGGCGTCGATGGACATCAGTTCGATGCTCACCGAATCGCTGGACGGGTCGTACTTGGCGACGGTGCTCTTCATGAACTGCTCGTCGTTGCGCGAGGTGAAGTCCTTGCGGTAGTGGGCGCCGCGGCTCTCATTGCGGACGTGGGCGCCGCGGAGCAGGGCCTCGGCCATGATCAGCATGTCGCCGACGGATCGCGTGTAGCTGAGGCTCTGGTTGGTCCAGGTCGCCGAGTCGTGCAGGCTCAGCCGCTGGTAGCGGTCCTTGAGTTCGGCGATCTTGCCCAGCGCCTGCTCCAGCCGCTTGCCCTCGCGAACCACGGTGCAGGCCTTGGTCATCTCATCGCCAAGTTCCTTGCCGATGGCGTAGGGGTTGGTCTCCACCGCGCCCGAGCCGCCCGGCTTGGCCGTCGAGAGCAGCCGCGCGACCTTCTGCTCCTCCTGGCGGACCACCGCGTCATACGCGTTCTGGTGGACCGTCGCGGCGGGCTTGGTCTTCGGCGTGCCGTCCTTCACCCAGTTGACCACCGACAGCCCGCAGAACAGGCCGTCGAAGATGCAACTGAGCAGGGCGTTGGCGCCCAGGCGGTTGGCGCCGTGATAAGCGAAGTTCACCTCGCCGAAGGCGTACAGCCCCGGCACGTTGGTGACCATGTTGTTCATCTCGCCCGGGGCCATGCCCAGACCGACCTCCGAGCCGATCGGCGCCGCCGAGCCGCTCTTGTGCTTGGGGCGGGGCTCGGCCGGGTTGTAGCGGCCCTTGGTGAAGGTGGTCCACAGGCCGCCCATCGAGTAGTGGACGGACGGGAAGATCTTCATGGGCTCGTGCTGCGGGTCGTCGCCCACGAACTTCTTGTAGATCTCCAGGATGCCCTCGAGCTTGTGGTGCGTGCTGGCCGGCAGGTGCGTCAGGTCCAGGTACACCTGGTTCTCGCCGTGCACGCCCATGCCGTCATCCACGCACACCGAGAAGATCTCTCGGGTGGCGATGTCGCGCGGGACGAGGTTCTTGTAATCCGGGTACCGCTCTTCCAGGAAGTAGTACCGCTCGTTCTCAGGAATCTGCGAACCCTTGCGCGGATCGCCAGGCTTGCGGGGCACCCACACGCGCCCGCCCTCGCCGCGCGCCGACTCGCTCATCAGCCGGGTCTTGTCGGCCCCGGGGATGGCCGTCGGGTGCACCTGGATCATCTCCGGGTTGCCGTACCACACGCCGGCGCGGAAGCAGCGGGCGGCGGCCCCGCCGGTGCAGATCACGCTCTGGGTGCTTTTGCCGAAGACCAGCCCGTTCCCGCCGGTGGCCATCACCACCGCGTCACCCCGGAACGACCGGATCTGCATCGTCCGCATGTCCTGGGCGACGATGCCCACACACCGGCCCTCTTCGATCACCGGCCAGAGGAACTCCCAGAACTCGTACTTGGTGACCTTGCCCTCGGCCTCGTAGCGACGCACCTGCTCGTCCAGGGCATAGATCAGCTGCTGACCGGTGGTGGCCCCGGCGAAGTGCGTCCGCTTGAACAGCGAGCCGCCGAACAGCCGCAGGTCGCGGAAGCCCTCGGCGGTGCGGTTGAACGGCACGCCCATGCGGTCCAGCAGGTCGATGATCCGCGGGGCCCAGTTGGCCATCTCCAGCACCGGGTGCTGGTCAGCGAGAAAGTCGCCGCCGTAAATGGTCTCGTCAAAGTGCTCGTACTCGCTGTAGCCCTGCTGGCGCGAGACCTCGTTGCACGCGTTGATGCCGCCCTGGGCGCACACGCTGTGGCTGCGTTTGACGGGCACCATGGAGAACAGGTCCACCGGAACGCCGGCCTCGGCAATGCGCACGCTCGCCGCAAGCCCCGCCAGTCCGCCGCCCACCACGATGACCCGCCGATCCGTCGCACCAATCGTGACCATGGCTTTCCTTTCTCACACAACCCCGCCCCTGCCCATCACGCCTTGTCGCCCCCCCCCACCCCACTCCCCACCCGCCGAACATGCCCGTCGGTGCTGCTGCGTACGCAAGCGGGCCGCCGACTGCTCGCGCCCGTCGGCCGGGCCGCCGTCAGGCCCGCACTTACCGGACGCTGCCCGCCTCCGCCGACGGACCGCCGGGCACCACCAGCACCGGCGGGTTGTTGCCCTTCTTCTTGTGCCACTCCAACTCCGTCTTCTTGGCCGCAGCGGGGTCCAGCAGCGCGAAGCCCACCACCGCGCTCCAGCCCGCCAGCATCAGCCCGGCACCCATGGCGGCGCACACATAGCCCCACTGCTTCTGCGCCCGGGCGGAGACGGTCAGACCCCAGGTGATCGCCGCCGTCCACAGCCCGTTGGCGAAGTGGAACACCAGCATGCTCACGCCCAGGAAGTAGAACAGCGACACCGCAATGCCCCACCCAGTGACGCCTTCCCACGCGCCCCGCAGCGAGGAGGCCAGCGTGCTCGCGGCATAGTGGTGGCTCCACGGCACCGAGCCGTCAAACGGCGGGATCAGGAACGTCCAGCCCCAGCGGAGCGTGGCGACGTGATAGAAGATGAACGCGATGCCGATGTACCCACTCAGCCGCTGCAGGGCGTACCGCCGGTTGCCGGCAAAGCCGTAGTTGGCCACGTTGGAGCGGCCGGTGCGGGCGTAGACGAACCCCAGAATTGAGTGGAACGCGATCGCCGACCACAGGGTGATCTCGATCAGCAGCAGGTGCGGCACCTCTTCGTTGATCCAGGTCACTTCCTTCTGAAAGTACGTGACGCCACCCTCGCTGACGGTCATGCCGTGCCCGTCGGCCCGCATGCCCCACTTGCCCCACAGGATCGAGGAGTTGGTCACCAGGTGTGCGATCAGGAACACACCGATGGGCACAATGCCCGTCAGGCTGTGCAGTCGCCGGAGCAGGAAATGGTGCTTGTCCAGGAAGGACTGGCTGGGCGGGCGGCTGTCGGCCAAGGGGCGATCCCTTTCCAGGCTTGGATTCTTGTAAAGCAAGAACGAAACGCTGTTGGCAAGAATAGCGGGAGCACGGCCCCCGGAAAGTCCCCAAACGCGCAACTGACAAAAAGCGATCGGACCTGACTGATTCGCCAGGTCCGGTCGTTCAAACGCTGCCTGAAGGGGTCACCACGACGCACGGGCCGTCCCGCCGCCGGTGAGGGGGTGAGGGTCAGCGGGGGCCGCCGTCGATCCGACCGATCACGCCAGGGCCGAAGCCGCCCGGGCCCATCCCGCCGGGGCCGGCCCCGCCGCCCGCCGCGGCCTTGGCGGCCCGCTCGGCCATCATCTTCTCCACCGCACGGCTGATCTCCACCAAGCGGAGTTTGAGCTCAGAGATCACCCCGTCGAGTTCCTGCTGCTCGTCGGCGGTCAGGTTGCCCTTGGTCTTGACCTGCAGGATCTCCAGCAGGTCGATGTTGTACCGGGCGTACTCGGGGGCCACCATGGCCCGGCCGGTCTCCGGGTCGGGCACGGCACCGAGGTACATCAGGGCCTGCGACACCAGCATGCTCACCAGCCCCATGAACTCCGGCTCGGGCATCTCCGGGCGGCCGCTGCGACCGGCGGACTTGCCGCCCTTGGCCGCGTCGGCCTCAGCCTTGGCCTTCTCGGCAGCGGCGAGCCGCTCCTTCTCAGCCTGGGCCTGGCTCTTCCAGTCCGAGTCCACGAAGATACCGGGAGCTGCGCCAGCCCCACCGCCCGCCGGGGCGTTGCCCGCCGCCGGGGCCTTGGGGGCCTCGGGCTTCTTTTTCCAATCGTCGTCCAGGATGAGTTTGGGGGTGTCCGCCATGGCGTGGTCTCTCCGGCTCAGGGGGGTAGGGGCAGGTGCGGGCAGGGGCGAGGTGGGAACCACGGCGGGTGCACCCGCGTGCGGGACCGACCGGCGACGACTGTGCCCGGCCCCGCCGGGAGCATCCCGTTGGGGGTCAGGAACGATCTACCATCGCCGAGCAACAGTAGGTGACGACCGGATGCCATCGGGCCGGGCCGTTGACCGCCTGAGCATGGAAGTGGGCAGCACATGAGCACAACCGGTCATTCCGCCAGCAGCCGGACAGCAGCCCAGGGCACGCGTGGGCGGTCCGGGTCGGCGTTTCGCCCCGGACCGGGCTGGGCGGCTTCGGCGACGCTGGCGCTGCTCCTGGCGGCCGGGGGCTGCAGCCAGAGCCGCCCCGAGGCCTCCTCACAGTTGCAGGTTGACGCCTTCCGGGCCTCGCCCGAGGAACGGGCCGCCCGCGACGCCGCCGATGCGGCGGCGCTGAAGGCCGCGGAGGCCGAGCGTGCCGCCAAGGCGGGCTCGAAGGCTGACGCGAAAGCCGGCGGCAAGACCATGCCCGTCATGACCGCCGCCCAGGCCAGCGGTGGCGTGACCGACGCGGTGGCCGTGACGGCCTCCCCCGTGCTCGACCCCCGGGCCGAGGTGACCGCCGTGGGCGAGCCGGCATTCGTCGACTCGCTGGTCGGGCAGATCAACGGCAAGCCGGTGTATGCCTCGGCCTTCCTGGCCCCGATGGACGCCCAGTTGCGGGCCGAGGCCGAGAAGGCCGTCGCCATCACCCCATGGCTGGCTGCCACCGAGCGGCAGATCCGCCAGCGGCTCGAGCAGCAGGTCCGCGACGAGTTGTTCCTTGCCGAGGCCCGCGCCTCGCTGAGCAGCGAGGAACGCCAGGGCCTGATCAACATCCTCCAGAACATCCGCCAGGACATCGCCCGCGGCTTCCAGGGCTCCGAAGAGGCCGCCACCGAGCAGCTCATGCTCGAGGAGAACAAGGACCTGGAGGCCAAGGCCCGCGACGAGCGCGACAAGCTGCTCATCCGCACGCTGGTGGCCCGGCAGATCCAGCCCCGCGTGAACGTCTCGTGGCGCGACGTGCAGAAGGAATACAACCGCAACTTCGAGGCCTTCAACCCGCCGCCCAAGGCGGTGGTGCGGATGATCTGGGCCTCGCGCTCCAACCCGCAGGCGGCCGACGAGATCGCCAAGGCCCTCGCGGCTGACCCATCCTCCGAGAACTTCGCCAAACTCGCCGCCGACCGCCGGGTCAACGACTTCTCCGCCGGCACCGCCGGCCTGCTTGAGCCGGTGCAGTTCCAAGCCGGCAAACTCGCCGAGGCCAAACTGCTGGGCGAGGCGGTGCTCAACGACGCCGCGGTGAAGCTCAGCCCGGGGCAGATCGCCGGGCCGATCACCCGTGGCAACGGCGTGAAGGCCTGGGTGCTGATGGAGCGGATCGACCAGGAGCCCGCCCGCACGCTGGAAGAGGCCCAACTTGAAGTGGCGGCCGCCCTTCGCGAACGCCGCTTCGGCCAGGAAGCCAGCCGCTTCTTCGGCCGGCTGATGGAGCAGGGCAGCAAGACCGATGAGCGGCTGATGGTCCAGCGGCTGCTGATCATCGCCGCCGACCGCTACATCGCCGGACGCAACCTTCCGGCCAACCCGCCCGGCGCCCGGCCCGCGCCGGCTGGCTCACCGGCCACCCGGCCGATGCAGTGAACCCGGGCCTGCAGCCGCCCACCATCGTGCCGGGCGAGCCGGGACCCACCGTGGCTCGGCGGCCAGCATGGTGGTCACGGCTCATCAGCATGTTGCGTCGGCTTGCCAGACCGCTCGGCCTCGGGCATCGGTGGCCCGCCAAGGACCTCTCGCCGGGCAAGCAACTGGGTGCCCGAGGCGAAGCCCTCGCGGCACGCTACCTGCGTCGCAACGGCTACCGCATCCTCGCCCGCAATGCCCGCGTGCCGATGGGCGAGGCCGACCTGATCGCCCAGGACCGCGCCACCGGCGCCTTTGTGCTGGTGGAGGTCAAATCCCGCCGCGCCCCCGGGCCCGACGAGCCCCCGCTGCCCCCGGAACTGAACATCGACGCCCCCAAGCGGGCCAAACTCCGCTCCATTCTGCGGCACCTGGCCAAGGCCAACCGCTGGCCGGCTGAGCGCTGCCGGATCGATGTGGTGGCCGTGGAGCTTGACCCGGCCGGCAAGCGGGCGATGGCCATCCGCCACCATCGCGGCGCGGTCTGATCGCCGGCCCCCTCGTCCCCACCACGGCACACAATCACTCTGGCCTTACTGCACGCCCAGGCGGGCCGTGCCCTCCACCGGGCGGTCCTCGCGGGCCACGCCGGCCGGAGCCGCGGTCACCACGTCCTCATCCTCCAGCGGAGAGAACCGCGAACCGGCCAGGCGGATCTTGCGGTTGCCGGTGGAACGGGGCAGCAGCGGCTGCACCACCAGCAGCACCACAAACAGGGCCACGTTCGCCGCCAGCATGGCCGGCAGGCTCGTGTAGCCGTAGAAGATCATCACTGCGTTCATGACCACCGTCAGGATCGACAGCGGGATGACCACGTTCCAGGCCACCTGCATCACTTGGTCAAACCGCAGGCGGGGCAACGTCCAGCGGATGACGATCATAAAGCACACCAGCAGCACGGCCTTGCCGAACAGCACGGCGAACTTGGCCAGGGCGGCCAGCAGGCCGGTGTCCTCCGGCCGCAGCAGCGGCACATCCACGAACGGCAGCAGGCTCCAGCCGCCCAGGAACATGGTGGCGAACATCGCAGCACCCACGGCCATGTGGGTGTACTCGGCCAGGAAGAACAGGCCGAACCGCATGGAGGAGAACTCGGTGTGGTACCCACCCACCAGTTCACCTTCGCACTCGGCGTTGTCGAACGGGGCCCGGTTGCACTCGGCCAGAATGCAGATGAACAGGATGACCGCCGCGACGGGCTGGCTGAGGATCAGCCAGCCGTTGTCACGCTGCCATTCAATCATCGCCATGGGCATCAGCGTGCCGGTGGCCAGCAGCACCACCAGGATCGACAGCCCCATGGGGATCTCGTACGCCAGCATCTGGCTGCTGGCCCGCAGACCGCCCAGGAACGAGTACTTGTTGTTGCTGGCCCACGAACCCAGCGCGATGGCGTAAATGCCCAGCGAGGCCACCGCCAGCAGGTAGACCACGCCGATGTTCACGTTGGCCCCCATGACCTTCACGTCCTGAGCGGCGATGGTCCAGTTGAGCACCGGGATGGTGAACTCCGGCACGCTCAGCGTGCCGCCCCACGGCACCACGGCGAAGCCGATCAGGGCCGGCACCACCGCCAGACCGGGGGCGATCAGGAACAGCACCTTGTCCACGCCCCGGGGCGTGAAGTCCTCCTTGAGGAGCATCTTGATGCCGTCGGCCAGGCTCTGGCCCAGGCCCCAGAAGCCGAAGCCCCGGAAGAGCTTCTTCAGCAGCGGCAGGCCCAGGTCAAAGCCCACGCGGTTCGGGCCGACGCGGTCCTGCATGAAGGCGGAGATCTTCCGCTCCAGGTAGATCGAGAGACCGGCCAGGCCGAGCAGAATGTGCACCACCACGAAGATGGTGATGGCGCTGACCAGGAACTGCGCGGTGATGAAGTCAGGCTTCGGAATCATGGGGGACCAAGGGTAGGCAAACGGACGGGAGACCACAGCGGCCGCCGGCCGGGGTCGGTCAGGATGATCGGGTTCACCTCCCCCACTTCGCCCACCAGCGTCGCCCCGCACTCCCCGCCCCCCCGCCAGGCCACTCACCCCCCGCGGCCCAACCCCCAGGGTCACTTGCCCCGCTGACGGGCCGCCTCGATCTCCGCGAACGACGGCCCCGGGTTCCGCTTGACCACCCGGCGGTTGCAGTGCGGACACAGGGTCTCGCCAGGCTTGCCGGCATACTCGTTCAGCAGCACGGCGGTGGGCTCGGCCATCACGTTGCCTTCGGGGTCATACCAGCACAACTCGGCCGGATACAGCACCCGCTCTCCAGCGGAAGTCGCGTAGGGCGGAGCCTCGTTCATCGGCAGCCGGAAACGGCGGTCGACCTCGCCGGTCTTGGCGTTGATGACCACGATGCGGTTGGTGGCATCCTCCAGGTCGATGGTCGACCCGAAGATCTGCCATACAAACAGCCCCCCCGCCGCCAACAGGGCCGCAACCGCCACCGCCAACTTGATCTTGTCGCCTGCTCCCTTGGAGCCGCCGCCCCCACCGCCAAATACATCCTTCAGGCCCGCCAGCTTGGCCAGCGGAGACGAGGAATCGGACTGCAGCTCAAAGCCCATCGCCAAGTGCCTCCGTGGTCAACTCCGCTCCGGCCGGATCGGCTCGCCATCTCGCGTACGTCAGGGCACGACATAGCCGGCGGCGGCCTTGTCGGCCCAGCGGGCCCGGGTGTCATTCCATGTGTTCAGCGGCTGCGTGAACCGCGTGCCGGACGGGAACCAGTAGTCCGGATTGGTCGCCTGCAGGTCGTCCATGGTCTCGACATGGCCGTCGAAGAAGGCCATGGCCCCGATGGCCTGCGAATTGGGCTTGTTGCCGCCGTAGCGGAAGGCCAGCTTCTTGGCCGGCAGCAGCCCGCTGACCACGTCGCGCACCAGTGAGCGGTTGCCGTTGAGCCACGGGCCGGTGTCGGAGAACGAGCCGCCGAACGAGGCCGTCGGGGTGGTGTCAAACGAGGTCCGCCACTGCCCGCCGTTGAGCTCGGTGAAGCGGCTGCCGGTGTAGAAGATCACCTTCTGCGAGGCCGAACCGATGCGGTTGGCCCGCGGCTGGTATCCGCGACGGTCGATCTCCGGACGGCGACCGGTGCCGAAGGGAGCCGACACCTCGGTGCTGGTGAACTGCGTGGACATGTAGAACGGCAGCATCCGCCCGGCGCCCAGCCCCGACGAGGCGGCGAAGTCAAAGCTGGCCACCACACGGTTCGCCGGGCACTGGAAGGGGAAGGCGTCGCTGCGGTACCAGTTGAACTGCGTCCGCCGCGCCTCGTTGGGGTCGGCGATGCCCTGCGCCGGCGATTGATATCCCAGATGGTTCATCAGCGGGCCCAGGAAGTCCCAGCTCTGCACCGTGATGCCGTTCCACAGCACCGCCGGCGTCCGCTTGGTGTAGCCCTGCGAGGGATCGTCATTGGCCGGAAAGTGGTGGAACCCGCTGGTGGCGGGCGAGCCGACCAGCCACTCCTTGTTGTCCACCTCATAGCTCGCGGCACCCTGCGAGAGGTTCCGCAGGTTGGTCGATGACACCAGAAGTCTCGCCGTGTCGCGGGCCCCGGCCAGGGCCGGAAGCAGGATCGACACCAGCAGAGCGATGATCGCGATCACCACCAGCAGTTCAATCAGCGTGAAGGCGGCACGAACGGCGCGAACGGACTGGTGCTGCTGGCAACCCATAGCCGATAACTCCGGGAACGTTGTGCTGAACCGACCGACAGGCCCGCGAAGGTGAGCGCAGAGCGGAAGCTCTGCCCCACCCCTCCGGCACAATACCTCTGCAGGCATGTTCCGGCACGGGCTGGTCATGGTAGCGGCTCAACCGCCGGCTTTACCCGCCGGTTGGTTTCCCTTCGGTCGAACGCTGTGTCAAGAACTCGCAAATGTGGGCAAGCTGGCGCATCAGGCTGCAATCTGCCGCCGATTCCACTCGCACGCCACCTTTCAAAATCCAAACCCGCGACACCTCACTGGGATGCCCAACCCATCCGCCGGCCCTGCCGACGCCCCCACCGCACAGGTGCCGGCTTGTCGGCCGATCAGTCCCCGGTTTCGCCGATTCTGATTCCCTAGACTGATGCGTTCGCACGTCGCGCCGTTCCAATTCGTATTCGTTCCTGGCCCTTCCCCACCCCCTTTTGAAGGTTGTGGACCCTTATGAGCCACTCCGCGTCGCCGTCCGCTCCCCGCTCCGCTGCCGCCCCCACCGCCGCCAACGGCCACGCCGCCTCGGCCAAGGGCAAATCCTCATTGCTCAACCCGTCTGACACCTTCATCCACCGGCACATCGGCCCCAGCGAGGCCGACATCCAGGAGATGCTCTCGGCCCTGGGTTACAGCGACCTGGAGTCGTTCACCGACGCGGTCGTGCCCGAGTCCATCCGCGTCCGCACGCCCTTGAAGGTGGGCGAGGCCCGGGGCGAGCACGAGTTGCTGACCGCGTTCAAGGCCGTCGCCGATCGCAACAAGATCGTCCGTTCATGCATCGGCATGGGCTATTTCGGCACCATCACCCCGCCGGTCATCCTCCGCAACATCATGGAGAACCCCGGCTGGTACACGCAGTACACGCCCTACCAGGCCGAGATCGCGCAGGGCCGCCTTGAAGCTCTGCTGAACTTCCAGACCATGGTCGCCGACCTCACCGGTCTGCCCCTGGCCGGCGCTTCGCTGCTGGACGAAGGCACCGCCGCCGCCGAGGCCATGGCCATGGCCTTCTCCATCGCAGGCGGGCACGGCAACCCCCGCACCACCTTCCTGGTCGCCCGCGACTGCCACCCGCAGACCATCGCCGTCGTCCAGACCCGCGCCGACGGCCTGGGCATCAACGTCCGGCTGGTTGACACCCACACCCCCGGCGGCCCCGCGCTGGACGACCAGTGCTTCGGCATCCTCGTGCAGTACCCCAACACCAACGGCAGCGTGGAGTGCTATCAGGAACTCGCCGCCCGCTGCAAGGCCAACGGCCTGACCGTCGTCGCCGCCACCGACCTGCTGGCTCTCACGCTGCTGCGTCCGCCCGGCGAGTGGGGCGCCGACGTTGCGGTGGGCTCGGCCCAGCGCTTCGGCGTGCCCATGGGCTTCGGCGGCCCGCACGCCGCGTTCATCGCCACCCGCAGCGAGCACGCCCGCCGCATGCCCGGCCGCATCATCGGCGTCTCGCGTGACGCGTACGGCAACACCGCTCTTCGCATGGCCATCCAGACGCGCGAGCAGCACATCAAGCGCGACAAGGCCACCAGCAACATCTGCACCGCCCAGGCCCTGCTGGCCATCATGGCCGGCATGTACGGCGTCTACCACGGCCCGGAAGGCCTGCGCCGCATCGCCCTCCGTGTTCACGGCTTCACCCAGGCCCTCCGCGCCGGGCTGCTCAAGCTCGGCCATCAGGTCGACAACGCCCTGGTCTTTGACACCCTGCGTATCAAGCCCGCCGGCGGCTCCGGCGCCGCCGTCGCCGCCGCCCTGGGCAAGGGCATCAATATCCGCGACTTCGGCGACGGCTGGGTCGGCGTCTCGCTCGATGAGACCACCGACCGCGCCCTGGTGGCCGACCTGCTGGCCGCCTTCGGCGGAACCGGCCAGGAGGACATCGACGCGCTGGCCAAGGCCGCCGGCACCGAACTTCCCGCCGCCTTCGCCCGCACCAGCGGCTACATGACCCACCCGGTCTTCGACAGCCACCACAGCGAAACCGAGATGCTCCGCTACATCTTCAAGCTCCAGGGCCGCGACCTTTCGCTCGCCCAGAGCATGATCTCGCTGGGCTCGTGCACCATGAAGCTCAACGCGACCAGCGAGATGATCCCGGTCACCTGGCCGCAGTTCGGCGCCCTGCACCCCTTCGCCCCGCAGGACCAGACCCGGGGCTACGCCTCGATGTTCGCCGATCTGGAGAAGTGGCTGGCCGACATCACCGGCTTTGACGCCGTCAGCCTGCAGCCCAACGCCGGCAGCCAGGGCGAGTACGCCGGCCTGATGGTCATCCGCGCTTACCACCACGCCCGGGGCGAGGCCCACCGCAACGTCTGCCTCATCCCCGACTCCGCCCACGGCACCAACCCCGCCTCCGCCGTCATCGCCGGCTTCCGCGTGGTCCCCATCCGCAACCTGCCCAACGGCGACATCGATCTGGACGACCTCAAGGCCAAGGCCGCCGAGCACGCCGCCAGCCTCGGCGCCCTCATGGTCACCTACCCCAGCACCTACGGCGTCTTCGAGGCCCACATCCGCGAGATCTGCGACATCGTGCACCAGCACGGCGGGCAGGTCTACATGGACGGCGCCAACATGAACGCCCAGGTCGGCCTGACCAGCCCCGGCGCCATCGGCGCTGACGTCTGCCACCTCAACCTCCACAAGACCTTCTGCATCCCGCACGGCGGCGGCGGCCCCGGCATGGGCCCCATCGGCGTCCGCAAGCACCTGGCCCCCTTCCTCCCCGGCCACCCCGTCAGCGCCCCCGCCGGCTCGGCCGACTCGGCCATCGGCCCCATCTCCGCCGCCCCCTACGGCTCACCCAGCATCCTGACCATCTCCTGGGTCTACATCGCCCTGATGGGCAGCGAGGGCCTCCGCCGCGCCACCCAGGTGGCCATCCTCTCCGCCAACTACATGGCCAAGCGCCTCAGCGGCCACTACGACGTGCTGTTCAAGGGCCAGAACGGCCTGTGCGCCCACGAGTTCATCATCGACTGCCGCCCGTTTGACAAGTCCGCCGGCATCAAGCCCGACGACATCGCCAAGCGGCTGATCGACTACGGCTTCCACGCCCCCACCATGAGCTGGCCCGTCCCCGGCACGCTGATGATCGAGCCCACCGAGAGCGAGCCCAAGGGCGAGCTCGACCGCTTCTGCGACGCCATGATCGGCATCCGCAACGAAATCGCCGAGATCGAGGCCGGCAAGGCCGACCGCACCGACAACGTCCTCAAGAACGCCCCCCACACCATGGCCCACCTGTGCGCCGACACCTGGGCCCACGCCTACCCGCGCGAGAAGGCCGCCTTCCCCGCCCCCTGGCTGCGCGACAGCAAGTTCTGGCCGTTCGTCGGTCGCGTGGACAACCCCTACGGCGACCGCAACCTGGTGTGCACCTGCCCGCCCATGAGCGCATACGCCCAGGCTTGATCAGGCGGCAGACCGCCGGCCCGACGCACCCGCAAGTTCATCATGCTCGCAACCCCGCGGCCGGCCCGTTCATCGGGTCGGCCGCTTTGCTTGATCGCCTTGAGCGGATCCCGATCCAGCGACTCAGCCCGCCAGCGACAGCGTCGAGGAGACACCCGGCGTCGGCTTGGCGGACGGCGCCGCGGCCGCCGGGGCGGACGGCTGCTTGCCCACCCGCTCACCCTCGAGCTTCTTCATCAGCATCAGCCAGGTCTCGCGCTCGTACTCCAGCAGTTTGATCACCTCGTTGGCCTTGGCCACGTCCTTGCTGTGCGAGGCCTCCAGAAGGTGCGAAATCATGAACAGGTACAGGCTCGACAGCCGCTGGTACAGCGACGGGTCCGGATCAGGCTTCATGGTGCTGATCAGTTCCACGAGGATCGACCGCGTCCGCTGGAAGCCGTTGAACACCCCTTCGTAGTCCTTGCGTTCCATCGCGTCGCGGCCCTGCCGGCAGAACTTCAGAGCGCCGTCCAGCAGCATCAGACGAAGCTCCTCCGGCTTTGCGGAGAGCACCTTGTTGGCCAGATATGCGTTGGTGGCGGCTGGATCTGAAGGCATGGATGGGGGAACTATCGGCCCCCGAGGGCGTGCGGTTCAGCGTGCTGCCCCCTCAAAACCTGCGTCCACTGTCACTTATCCGCGATAAACCGCCATGCGCTTGACCGCCGACGGCCCGACCGCGGGCCGATCAGAATCCCACACTGCCCGTGAAGGCGCGGATGTTGCCCAACTGGCCCTGCTGCCCCTGCAGCCGGCCGATGGTTTCCTCCATCCGCAGGAACTGCCTCTCCAGCCGGGACCGACGGCTCTCGATCCTGGCGTCGATTGATGTGATGCGGGCATTCTGCGCCGTCACCTGCTGGTCGAGCGCTCGGCTCTGCCGGGTCAGCACGCCGTCGCTGCTGCGGACATACGCGTCGGCCAGCGACGCCACCCGCTCGGCGATGCCCTGCACAGTGAAACCGGCGGGCGTGCGGTTGGTGACGAACACGCCCGGAATGGCGTTGCCCTGCGCGTCTCGCACCGGAGTCTGCGTCACAGGCTGTGCCCGTGTGGATGCGGCGAAGAGGTCGGCCACCGCCTGCGGGTCGGTCTGCAGCGCCTGACGCAGACGCTCGCCATCCAGCCTCAGGTTTCCGCCCGTAGTCCCGAGCACGCCGACCTGAGCCAGATTCTGAAAGCGGCCCGTCACGCCCGTGGGGGTGCCGTTGATGATCTGCGTCAGCGCCTGACGCAGGCTGAGCATGTTGCTGTCGCCGGTCAGCGGGCTCCGGCGGTTGGTCTCGGTGTCATATTTGGTCTGCGTGTTGATGCGGTCCAGCAGCGTGTTGTACGCGCTGATGAACTCATCGATCGCGTCCTCCACGGCGCCGGCGTCCTGCGTCACGGTGATTGTCACCGGGTTGGGGCTGGCCGCCTTGAGGTTCAACGCCAGATTGGGCGCCACACCGGGAATGGTGTTGCTGGAGGTGCTGAACAGCAACGCTCGCGTCGGGTCCGTCGAACCGTAAAACACCTTGGAGTCCACGCCCTCAGACACCGTGGAGACGCCCAGATCAAAGCCGCCGCCGGTGCCCAGGATGAACGCTCCCGCCGTACCGCTCCCGCGTGCCGTCAGGCTCAGGCGAAAGGGCCGCGCCCCCGAGCCGTCGTTCACCACAGCCGCCGTCGCCGACACCCCGGCCGCGTTGATCTTCTCGGCAACCTGCTGCAGCGTATCGGTGGCCAGGAAGCTCACCGTCCGCTCGCCGCTGCCGTCGATCCGGTTGGACGAACCCGTACCGGACGCGGTGCCGGCGATGCCAAGGTCCCTCGCTGCGGTGCCTCGCACGTCGGTGATCGACAGACGCTGTCCGCCCGCCCCGCCCGTGCGGGCCACTTCCTCGATGAGGATGCCGTCACCTTTGTCGTTGATCCTCGCCCGGATGTCGCTGGCCTGAGCGTTGATCTGTGAAAGCACATCACCCACCGTGCGGTTGTCGGCTGACAGGTTGATCGTCCGCCGCTCGCCGTAGCTGTTGATCAGGTCAAAGGCACCCGGCTGCACGCCCCGCCCGCCATTGAGGCTGCTCAGCGGCGTGGCGCGGCCCACGTAGCTCATCTGCAGATTGGCCGACCGCAGAGTCGCGGGGCCGGTCACCGTCAGACCCAGCACACTCGCCCCCGGACCGGTCACGGTAAAGCCGCTCCCGCCCGAGGATGTGTCAGTGAAGATCAAACCGGTGCCCCGGTCATCAAGCGACGCCCGCACCCGTCCGCCGGTCTCCGAGGAGATCTGGTTGATCACGTCGGTCAGCGACCCGGATGTGTCCAATGCGAACGAGAAGCTCTCGCCGTCACGCGTTGAGATCCCAAGCTGATCGCCCGACAGTCCGCTGCCGCCCAGAAGGTTCCGCGTAAGCACGGACCCCAGCCCGGCCAGAAGCCTGCGGCCCGTCAGCGTGCCGCCGGTGGTGCTGCCCAGCAACCCCAGGTCCGCTGCGGTCGTCGAACTGGAACTGATTTCGCTGACCTGCAGCGTGGCGCCCGGCCCGCTGGGCACCGTCAGGTCCACCAGTTCAAGCCGCGTGCCGTCAGATGAGATCTGCGCCCGAACCGCCTGCGGCCCGCCCGCCGTCGTGCGGGCCTGCGTGTTGATCCGCTCGATCACACCCTGAATGTCGGTCACCGCCGAGGCCACCTGTGTGATTCTGGCGGCCGTACCCGGAGGCGAGCCCTCAGGCACCCGCTCCTCGAACATGTCACCCAGGTCGATGTCGAACGTCTGACCCGAACGCGAGCGGATCCGCAGATCCGGGTTCACCAGACCGCCCGCCCGCGAGAGCGATACCCCCAGCCCGTCATTGATGTTCGCCAGCGCCGTCGCGTTGCCAAGCCGTGCGATCTGCGTCCCGGTGACTCGGCCGCCGGCCGCTGCCGAACCCGCGATCCCCAGGCTCGTCGCCGTCGTAAAGCCCGCTGCGTCCGCCACCGTCACAGAGCCCGTGCCGCCACCCTGATCCTCCACCACCAGACCGCCGCCTGAAACGCTCATCCGCACCCGGGCAGTGCCGTTGTTGTTCACCGCCTCGATCACCTCGTTGATCGTCGCCGCACGCGACAGGTCCACCGTCGCGATCCGACCCGCCGAGTCGGTGACAGTGATCCGACCGCGAGCCACCCCGGTGCCGCCGTTGAGTTGCGAAAGCGGAGTGTCGCGATCCAGCCGGGCCTGTCGGCTTTCAAACGTCATCGAGGTGGCGCCGATGCCCGATGTGTTCTGGTCCCCAAAGCCCCGGCTGAGCACCTGCTGGGTCGATACCAGGCGATCCACGATGAACTGGTACGCGCCCGGGGCCGCCCCCGGCTGCGCCGTCGCCGTCAGAACGTTTGAGTCGCTGCTGGCCGTCGTCGCGGCCCGGAACACACTGGCAGTGTTGAACTTCTGAGCCGCCGTCCGCAGCGACGACAGCCGCGTGTTGACGTCCAGAATCGCAGCTTGCTGCTGCTGCAGCGTCCGGATGCGGGCCTGGGCGGAGGTCTTGGGCCGACCGTCCAGCGCCAGCAGCTGGCCGATGATCTGCTCGCGGTTGATGCCGCTGAAAAGGCCGACAGATGAAGTGACGCCACTCATACGACCGGCTCCATACCCCCCAACCTCACCATGCCGTCCAACCAGACGGCCCGTCCCCGGTGCCCCGTCTGGGTCAATCGCCCTCCGGCGATCACCCATCCAGCAACACCGCAGACGAACCACGGCCCTTCGCTTAGATCGGCCCGATCGGCTCCACTCTCTCCGTCCGAGAAGCAGGGCGTGTACCCTCATCACCTCACCGGAGCCCCGTCGCCCTGCATCCCCGCCATCAGCCGGACCGATCCCTCATCTCCTTACCACTGACAGCCGACCGCACCCCTTCGCCGACTCCTCCATATCACCTTGGCAGACCTCCTTCTCCTCCGATAACCGATCCCGCCCTCCCCCGCATGTCGACGCCCGCCGCCGCCATTCCGTCCGCCACCCCACCGCTCGTCGATCGGCCCCCGGCCTCCCTCACACCGGGTACCGATCCGACCACCGCCGGCAGCCCACAGGGCTTGAGCGCGCCGGCCTGGCTGCGGACGCTCGTCCTGATGGTGTGCGCCGTCGCCGGCCTGACCGGCCTGGCTTTGCTGGCCGGCGCCGCCCTGCAGTCCCCGCGGGCGTGGTTCGCCGCCGTCTTTGCGCTGGTGATCATCGGCGCCGCCGCCTTTGGCGTGCATCTGGCCCGGCAGGCCCGCCTGCCCGGCCGCGCTGTCTCGCTGCTGTGCGTCGCCGGATGCGTCGGCTGCGGCGGCCTGTTCGCCCACCTCAGCGTCAGCGGACAACTCCTCGGCCGCAGTGTGCTGCCCCTCACCGCCGCGCTGCTGCTGGCCTCCGCCCTGCTCACGGGCCTGGCCGGCCTTGAGGTCCTGCTCCGCAAGCCCGCCCAGACGCTGCCCCGCCTGGTCAAAGGCGTGCTGCTGCTGGTGCCGCTAGGGGTCATCTTCGCCTTCCGCAACCACCCGGCCCTGGCCCAGTCCTGGTCGGCCTTGCCGCCGATGGCCAAGGTGCTGGTAGCGATCTTCGGCTTCCTGGTGCTCGCGGGCATCTTCTGTGCCGCCGCCCACCTGCTCATTCGCGCCTTCGCCGTCGGCGTGGAGGCCGCCGAAGAGGCCGAGGACCGCCCGGTCTGACCGGCTCGCCAGGGGTCGCCCATCGCCACACCGCACCAATGACAACGCCCCGGATCACTCCGGGGCGCTGGGTCATGCCATCTCAATGGCGTCTCTGCCTTTGGCCCGCCGGGCGAATTGGTCCTTACGGGGCCGTCGTGCGCGACACGATGTCCAGCCCGCCTTGGACAGCGTGCATCTGGAAGGTCAGATCGCCGAAATATCCGGTCCACCAGTTGGCCGGGGGCAGCTTGCTCACCCAGGTCGGCGGCGCGGGCCGCCGGGGCTCGCGGTTCTCCTCCTGAGCCATCATCTCCTCAAACGGGTCCGCCGTCGGGTTGCGCAGCTCATAGTCGAGCATCTGGAAGTACTGCCTTGCGTCCAGCCAGCTGGCCGCGATCGCATCGGGCTTCATCGCCGTCGCCGCCTTGCTGAACGCGGCATTGGTCGCCAGCCCGCCCTCGGCCCGCGTGGACTGCCGCAGCGCGTTCTCCACTGCCGCCGGCGGGCCGACAAACAGGAAGTCCTTGCCGATGCCCAGCACCGGCACATCAATGCCCATGCCCCCCGGCGTCTCGTAGATCTGGCTCCCCTCAAAGTCGCGAGGCTTGAGCATCCCGCCGCCCGCGAGGTTGATCAGGTTCTGAATCGGAATCGCATCCCGCATCCGCACCGCAAAGAGCACCTGGTGCGACCTGGGACCCATCGGCTGCACCAGGCTCTCGCTGATGATCACCTCCGGACCAATGACCGAGAACACCGGCCCGGCGAACGCCTCGGCCTGCTGCAGCGCCGCCTCGGCCTCCGGCCGCTGATCCGCCGGCAGTTCCGTCAACGCCTCCCGCACGGCGGGCAACAGCTTGTCAAACGCCAGATTGACCTGTCCGGCCGACATCGCGTCCGCAGCGGCAAATGCCGGGGCCCGCAACGCGCCGCTCATCGGGCTCAGCACCTTGAGGATGCCGCCCAGACCCGGCGTGAGGAAGTGCGCCGTGGTGGTCGAGCCGCCGTCTTCATCGAACGAGAGCGTCACCGAGATCGCCTGCGTGCCCTTGAAGCCGGTCGCCGCAAGCAGAAAATCGACCATCCCCACGCCAAAGCCGGGAGCCAGCATCCCCTCCTCGTCTTCGCCGGCCTGGGCGTTCTGCGCCGCCTTCCGCTGCTCGGCCAACTCCTTGCTCAGCGGCTCCATCAGCACGGTCACATGACCCTGCGCCGTCCGCGGGTGCCGCGCTTGCGCTGCCTTGTACGCCGGCGAGTCCGCCGCCGATTCGCCCTTGCCGGCCAGCCGGTCGATCGCCGCCTCCATGCCCGGCTTGCTGTTGGCGATCACGAATCCCGTGCCGGCGCGGTGCACGTGCCAGGTGCCGTACAGGGCCACCTGCCGCGCGATGTCCGCATCACCGAACGACTCGCCCGCATCCATGAACCCCAGGTTTTCCTTGATCTGCTCCTCGGGCGTGCCATTCTCACGCATCATCTTCTCAAGCCGCTCGCGGCGCGTCTTGCGTTCAGCAGCCGCCGCCTCCTTCAGCCGCTTCTCCAGATCCGTCAGCCGCACCACCCGCACCTTGGTCCCGGCGATGTCCTCCTCCTCCACCGTCACCTGCTTGCGACGTTCAAGCTCCTCCAGTGCCTTGGTCAGCGCCGTGTTCATCGCCTCGGCGTTCTCGCCGTACTCGCTGAACACCAGCAGCCCTGGGGCCGAGGGGGCCGGCTTGTCGTCACCCCCCTGGGCCGCCGCCGGCTTGGGCATCGTCACCGCCACGCCCACGTTGCCGGTCGGAGCCGGGATCTCATCGGTCTTCACCCCCGCATCCTCCAGAAAGCTCCGCAGCGTGTTCAGCGCAGCCCGAAGGCTCTGCGTGTCCACCGGAGCCCCGCCCAGCGCTCCCAGCATGCCGTCGGCCATCGGTGCCGGCGCCACCGGCTCATCCAGCATCGCGTTCCACAACGCCCGCACTTCGGCCGACGCCGCCGCCTTGCCCAGGCCCGACTTCCCGAACGACTCGCTGATCTTCGCCCAGTTGTCCACCGAGGCCACCACCAGCGCCTCGCGCGGGGCCAACTCAGCGATCGACGGCGCCGCCTGGCCCGGCATGCACACCGCCGTGGTGCCCACGACAGCGGCCAGGACAAATCGGCGGGCACGGGCGGCAAACACTGAACCCATAAAGCGACTCCGGCTTGAAAACCGCGGCCCGTTCAGCGGGGCGGGCAACGCGCCGCCCGATCCTGCCGTGCCGCCACCCCCCACCCACACCCTCACCACCCCGCCCGTCCGCACCCTCCCCGCCTCCCCACCCCTTCCCCCCCCCACTCATCAGGAACATCTCCCGGCGCGTTCCACGCCGGCCAAGTCCGCCCGCAGCCGCCGGCCACCGGTCGGCCTCAGCGGCTGCCGGCGTCCTCAAGCTGCGACGGGGCGGTGAACGCCTGC
>Ga0315900_10002089_pt1 | contig 31225 bp, 26 predicted proteins | sample LakEriMetagenome_FD_203521 | JGI IMG/M metagenome (GOLD analysis project Ga0315900, IMG submission 203521) | Freshwater fungal communities from buoy surface, Lake Erie, Ohio, United States - Buoy 12 MA114 | ecosystem: Environmental > Aquatic > Freshwater > Lake > Lake biofilm | place: USA: Lake...
CGCCCCCCTCCGCCCCCTTCAGCCGACCTCAAGCTCCACAGCCTCGCCCGAGGCCAGAAACCCATATCCCCGCGCCGGCAGCCGCAGCACCTGCCCCTTCAGCACCGCATGTCCCGGCCCCGCCAGCCGCGCCCGCGCGCCAAGCTGCACGACCTGCGGCGTGTCCGACAGGTTGAACACCCCCGTCAGCACCTCGCCCGGCAGGCTCCGCACGACGCCGAGCAGCGGCTCGGGCAGGTCGGCAAAGCCCGTCTCCCCCAGCCGCAACGGCGCCGCGGCGCGGCGAAAGGCCAGCGCCGCCCGATAGGCCTCGACCACGCTGCCCTCCCGCCCCTCCTGCAGCGACAAGGCCTGCGCCAGCTGCGGCGCCTTCACCGGCAGCCAGGGCACCCCCGTGGTAAAGCCGCCCTGCGGGTCCGCCCCGTCCCAGACCATCGGCGTGCGGCACCCGTCGCGCCCCTTGTAGTCCGGCCAGAACGCGATGTTGGCCGTATCGCGCAATTCCTCGAAGGCGATCTCCGTCTCGGTCTGGCCCAGTTCCTCGCCCTGATACAGGTTCAGCGCCCCCGGAAAGCTGATCAGCAGCGCAATCGCCTGCCGCGCCACCGCATTGCTGTCGCCCCCCGGCGCCGTCCAGCGCGTCACATGCCGCCGCACGTCGTGGTTCGAGAACGACCAGCAGGGCCAGCCATCCGGCGCGACCTCGAGAAAGGTCCCGATCACCCGCCGGAAATGCCCCGCGCTCTGGTCGTCCGACAGCAGCGCAAAGGAATAGGCCATGTGGAGAAGGTCGCACCCCCGCGTGTATTCCCCCATGATCTCGACCTGCCGACGCCCCATCTCGCCGACCTCGCCCACCATCATCACCTCGCCATAGCTGTCGCACAGCGCCCGCATCCGCCGCAGCACGTCCAGGTTCCCGGGCTGGGTCTTCTGGTGGATATGGTTCTGCGCCTCATAGGGATTGCCGGGGAACACGGTCCAGCCCGACCGCGGATTGTTGCGCAGCCTGCGGTCATGGACAAAGAAATTGACCGTATCCAGCCGGAACCCGTCCACCCCCCGGTCAAGCCAGAAGCGCATCGTCCCAAGGATCGCCTCCACCGCCGCCTTGCAGTGAAAGTTGATGTCGGGCTGTTCGGTCAGAAAGTTGTGCAGGTAATACTGCCGCCGCCGCGGGTCGAACTGCCAGGCGCTGCCGCCAAAGACCGACAGCCAGTTGTTCGGCGCCGTGCCATCTGGCCGGGGATCGGCCCAGACATACCAATCGGCTCGGGGATTGTCGCGCGACGACCGGCTCTCGGCAAACCACGGGTGGCGGTCCGAGGAATGGCTCACCACCTGGTCGATGATGACCCTCAGGCCCAGCTCATGCGCCCGCGCCACCACGCGGTCGAAATCGTCAAGCGTGCCGAAGACCGGGTTGACCCCGGTATAGTCCGAGACGTCATAGCCCATGTCCCGGTCGGGCGAGGTGAAGAAGGGTGACAGCCACACCGCATCCACCCCGAGCCGCGCGACATGGTCAAGCCGTCGCACGATGCCCGGCAGATCGCCGATCCCGTCGCCATCCGTGTCCTGAAAGGACCGCGGATAGATCTGGTAGATCACCGCATCCCGCCACCATTCGCGCATCCCCGCCTCCGACCTGCCTGCCTGCCTGCGGAACTAACCGCCCGGCCCACGCCTTCAAGCCGCGCCTGCGGTAATGGCCCCTTGACCGTCACTGACCCCGGCTTCCGCCCCGTCACTCCCCCCAGATACGGCCAAGCACGCCAAGCCAGTTCCGCCAGGCGAGCTTTTCGATCAGCGCCTCGCCATAGCCATGTGCCCGCATGGCCGCGACAAGGTCCTGCAACCCGCCTGCATCTCCGATCACGTCCGGAACCGTTGCCCCGTCAAAGTCCGATCCCATCCCGACGTGATCCTCGCCCAGCCGGCCGATCAGATGGTCAAGATGCCGCATCACCGGTTCCCAGCCGGTGGCGGGATCAAGCTTCCCGTCCGGCCGCAGGAACACCGTGGCAAAGTTCAGCCCGACAAGGCCCCCGCTGTCCCGGATCATGTCAAGCTGCGCGTCCGTCAGGTTCCGCGTCGATGGCGTGACCGCATGGGCATTCGAATGGCTCGCCACCAGTGGCGCATCGCTGATCCGTGCCACGTCTTCCATGCCTTTGAGGTTCAGATGCGACAGGTCGACCAGGATGCGCAGCCGGTTGCAGGCCTCCACCAGCCGCTTGCCCGCCGCCGTCAGACCCGGTCCGGTATCGGGCGAACCCGGAAAACGGAAAGGGACACCGTGGCCAAAGACCGTGGGCCGGCTCCAGACCGGGCCAAGCGAACGCAGCCCCAGCGCGTGGAACACATGCAGCGCATCGCAGCCCTCGTCGATCGCCTCGGCCCCCTCCATGTGCATCACACCGGCGATCCGGCCTGCTGTCATGGCCGTCTCGATCCCGGCGACCGACCGGCACAGCGCAAAGTCGCCCGGCGTCAGCCGTTCCAGCGCCATCAGGTGCCCCGCCATCGCCACCGCGGCAGGCTGTGCCGTGGCCAGCGGCAGCGCAGGGGGCAGCGGCAGATCATAGGGCGGGTTGTTCATCAGCGCATCGACCTTCAGCCCCGCATCGCTGCCGGGCGAAGGAACATAGATCGCAAAAAGTCCGCCTGCGAACCCGCCACGGCGCAGCCGCTGGAGGTCGATCTGCCCCGATCCCGGCAATCCCAGCCACAAAGCCTCCCGCCGTCCGGGGTCCTGCCAAAGCCGCATCAGAAAATCATTGTGACCGTCGAAAACCGGAACCATCGCCCACCCCTTGACCCAACCTGCCGCTCCTTACCCTGTCCCGCAGGAAAAGTGGAGTGGTCAGCCGCCCTCCGTCCAGCCTGCCCGCCGCGGCACCCGCATCGCCAGCATCGGCTTGATCAGCGGAGAGGCAAAGCGGCGCAGGTCCAGCGCCTCGTGCACGCCCGTCACCTCTTCGCCGTTGACCTGCGTGCGCACCACTGACCGCGCATAGAATGGCGCATCCAGCATCCCCATCACCTGCCGCGGCATGACGCCGGGGTCCGCCCGCGTCTCGCGCCGCACACCCCAGAGCGACCGGCGGAACCGCACCGCCCCCGGCGCCGGCACCATCCGTACCGTCCCCCGGTCGTCAAAGGCCACCGCCGCGGCCAGCCGCGACCCGTCCGCCCGCGTCGCGTCATAAAAGCACAGCGCCCCCTCCCGCGTCGGATAGCGGCCCCAGGTCCAGAACCGGAAGTCCGCCTCAAGCGCGCGCAGCCCGAAATTGGCGTCGAAATAGCCATGCCCGTCCCAGTGCCACCCCTTCGCCTCGAGCCGCACCTCGACCCGCGCCTTGGGTGCGAACGGCCGCCAGACATGCGCGCCGTCCGGCGTGAGCGGTAGCTCCACGCCCGTCACCGCCTCGGGGATCACCGTGATCGTGCCGCGCACCCGCGAAATCACCGGCGGCCCCGAAATCTCGTCCACCGTGATCACCAGCCGGTCCCCCGCCCAGGTCATCGCCGACGGCCCGACCTCGAGCGCATCACCCCGCGTGCGCAGCGCCGCGCGCCCCCGGTCGGTCATCGTGAACCGCCCGCCCCGGCCATAGGTCGCCACGTTGATGCAGCAATGGTTCGCCGGATCGCGCCGCCCCGACCAGGCATACCAGGGCGAAAAGACCGACCCGACAAAGCCGATCACGCTGAAGGCCCGGTCGCCCCCGTCGCTGATCCCGTCGACATACCACCACGCATAGCCGTCCGCCGGGACATCGAGCGCAAACCAAGGTCGCTCAAGATCGCCCCGACCGCGTGCCGGGCGGAGAGTGTCGCCATCGGCACGCCCGCCCCCGGATGCGCGCCCCCGCCGCAGAGGTAGAGCCCCGCCACCCCCGTCCGTGCGAGCGGACGCTTCAGCCCCGCCGTCAGCCCATGCGGGCTCCGCCCGTAAAGCGAACCGCTGCTCCCGGGGAAAAGCCGCTCGAAACCCGAAGGCGTCGTCAGGCTCTCTTTCCGCGGCTGCGGCGCGAAGCTCAGCCCGAAGGTTTCGAGCCGGCCGAAGACCTGTGTCTGACATTCCGCGATCTCCCGCTCCGTCTCGGCCCGTTCGCCGCCCGGAGGCCCGTTGAGGATGATTTCGAACCGTTCCGGCGACTGCGCCACCGCCGGCTGCCCGCCCGCGCGATCCTGCGCGCAGACATAAAGCGTTCCGTCCTTCGGCCTCTGCCCCGCGGCCAGCGCGGCGAATTCGGCCTGGGGGTCGTCGGCGAAAAAGACCGTATGATAGGCCAGATCGACCCCCCGCGGCACCGCCGCAAAGGCATGGACGAAGGCCGAAAGGCTGCGCGGCTCGACCGCGCCCGCAGGCACGGCGCGCCGCACCCCCTCGCCCAGCATGCCCAGCGCGATCGCCCGCGGATCGCCGTTGAACAGGACCGAATCCGCTGCAATCCGGCCGCCCGCTGTCTGCACGCCCACCGCGCGCCCGCCCTGCACCTCGATCCGCGCAACCCGCTCGCCATAGCGGAAGGTGGCCCCCCGCACCCGCGCCAGCCCCTCGACCGCGCGTGCCAGCGCATGCATCCCCCCCTGGACCGCCCAGACGCCGCGCATCTCGGCCTCGGCAATCAGCGCCAGGAGCGCGGGTGCGGCATCGGGCGACCCGCCGACATAGGTCGCATATCGCCCGAAAAGCTGCGCGAGTTTCGGGTCCGAAAAGGCGCCCTCCAGCTTCCCCGCAAGCGAGGACCAGGGCGCCATGTCACGGATCAGCCCCGGTGTGCGCATCACCCGCAGCGCAAGCTCTGCCTGCGAAGGCTGGGCCGCCTGCATCATCGGCGCCTCGAAGGCCGCGAAAAGCCGCGCCGCGCGCGCCCTGAAGGCGCGGAACTCGGCCTCGGCCCGCGGACCGAAGACGGTCCGCACCCCGCCTTCGGTGATCCCTGCATCGGCATGCAGGTCAAAGACCGTGCCGTCGCGCCAGTAATGCCGCGCGAGGACCCCCAATGGCTGCATCTGCACATGGTCGGCCAGCGCTTCGCCTGCAGCGGCAAAAAGTTCCTCGAAGACCGGCTTCAGCGTCAGTACCGTCGGGCCCGCATCCGCCGGGCCTGCCGCCGTCGGTACGGTCCGCATCTTGCCGCCGGGACCCTCTGCCGCCTCCACCACCGTTACCCGCACCCCACCCGCAGCCAGCCGCAGCGCAGCCGCCAGCCCCCCGATCCCGGCCCCGACAATGACGACAGAAGGCTCTTTCATCGCATTCCTTCGGCCCATTCGCGAAGGATCATTGACTCAACGGCCCGTTCTGTCCAGTCTGGTTGACACAATGGCTGTCTAAATTAGCTGACAGTCGGCAGGAAAACGCAAGACGGAGCGCCCACGATGCACCTCAACGACCGCATCGAAGCCGCCATCGCCAGCGCCGTCCGCATCGGCCAGTCCGGTCCGGCGCCCTCCCGCCTTGCCGCCGCGCTGCACCATGCCACCGCCCCCGGCGGGGCGCGCATCCGCCCGACGATCCTGACCTCGGTCGCGCTCGCCTGCGGCGATGACCGTCCCGCGCTTACCGATGCCGCCGCCGCCGCGCTGGAACTCATCCACTGCGCCAGCCTCGTGCACGACGACCTGCCGATGTTTGACGATGCCGATATCCGCCGCGGTCGTCCCTCCACCCACCGCGCCTTTTCCGAACCTCTCGCCGTGCTGGCCGGCGACAGCCTCATCGTGCTGGCCTTCGACATCCTGGCCTGCGCGCCTGCACCCGATGCGGCCCGCGCGCTCGGGCTCATCCGCATCCTCGGCCGCCGGACCGGCATGCCCTACGGCATCTGCGCCGGCCAGGGCTGGGAAAGCGAGGACCGGATCGACCTTTCCGCCTACCACCAGGCCAAGACCGGCGCGCTGTTCATCGCCGCGACCCAGATGGGCGCGCTCGCCGCCGGCCAGGACCCCGAACCCTGGGAAGAGCTCGGCGCTCGCATCGGCGAGGCCTTCCAGGTCGCCGACGACCTGCGCGATGCGCTCTGCGATGCCGCGACTTTGGGCAAGCCCGCGCATCAGGACGACCTGCACGGCCGGCCCAACGCGGTCACCCGGCTCGGCGTGCGCGGCGCGCTCGGGCGGCTCGACGACATCCTTGCAGGCGCGATCTCCTCGATCCCGAAATGCCCCGGCGAGGCGCAGCTTGCGCAGATGGTGCGCGCCTATGCCGACCGGATCGTGCCCGCCGCTGCGCGGCAAGCCGGCATGATCCCCGGCGAATGACGCGGGATGGCCGACGTCGGTATCGCCCTGACCGAACCTGACGGCCGGCCCGGCGGCCTTCTCAACCGCATTGTCGCCTCGCGCGGGTTTCAGCGCTGGGCTGCGCGCTTTCCGCTCACCCGCGGTTTCGTCCGGCGCGAAGGCGAGGCGATGTTCGATCTCGTCGCGGGCTTCTGCCACAGCCAGGTTCTGCAGGCGCTCGTCGCCTTCGACATTCCCGCCGACCTCGTGGCCCGGACCCTCTCCTCGGATGCGCTCGCGCTCCGCGCCGGCGTGCCGCCCGACCGGATGGAAGTCCTGCTCAACGCCGGCGCGGCGATCGGCCTCCTGCGCCGGCAGCGCGACGGGACCTGGACCCTTACCCGCCGGGGCGCGGCACTTGCCACCGTGCCGGGACTTGCGGGGATGATCCGCCACCATGCCGTGCTCTACCGCGACCTGGCCGACCCCGTCGCCTTCTTCCGGGGCGAATCCGAAACCGAACTCGCCGCCTTCTGGCCCTATGTCTTCGGCGCCGGCGCCGCCCGCGACCCTGAAACCGCGGCCCGCTATTCCCTCCTCATGGCCGACAGCCAGACCCTTGTGGCCGAAGACACGCTCGCCGCCGTCGACCTGCGCGCAGCCCGTGCGCTGATGGATGTGGGCGGCGGCACCGGGGCCTTTCTGGCCGCCGTCGCCGCCGCGGCCCCCCATCTGCGGCTCACCCTCTTTGACCTGCCCGCCGTGGTCGCGCCGGCGCGCGCCCGCTTCGATGCGGCGCGCATCCCCGTCACTATCGTTCCCGGCAGCTTCCGCGATGATCCCCTGCCGCAGGGCTCCGACACGATCACGCTCGTCCGCGTCCTCTACGACCATGCCGACGACACGGTGCGCGCGCTGCTCGCCCGCGTCCACGCCGCCCTGCCACCCGGCGGCCGGCTGATCGTCTCCGAACCCATGACCGGCGGCCCTCGGCCGGAACGCGCGGGCGATGCCTATTTCGCCCTCTACTGCATGGCGATGCGCACTGGCCGCGCCCGCTCGGCGCAGGAAATCAGGGCTCTTCTTGCAGGCGCAGGCTTTGCCGCGATCGCCACGCCCCGGGCCTCGCGGCCCTTCATCACCTCCGTCGTCACGGCTGTCAGACCGGAATGACAGGTGTATGTCTAATCTGATTGACATATTGAACTGTAAGTCTAGACTTACACTACGCAAGACATGCGTGCCGCGAATCCTTGGCGCCTCCGGCGCGGCCGCATGGGAGGGACTGAGTTGGAAAGCCTCGCCGTCATCCTGACTGCCCCCGGGAGTCTCTCGCTGGATGCGCTTGCCCTGACCGATCCCGGCCCCGGTGATCTCGTGGTCAACATCGCCCATTCCGGCATCTCCACCGGCACCGAAAAGCTCTTCTGGACCGGCCGGATGCCGCCCTTCCCCGGCATGGGCTATCCGCTCGTCCCCGGCTACGAGGCCGCGGGCGAAGTGGTCGAAGCCGGGCCCGACACCGGTTTCCGCCCAGGCGAGCATGTCTTTGTTCCCGGCGCCTCGTGCTATCTCGGCGCGCATGGCCTTTTCGGCGGCGCCGCTGCCCGCGTCGTCACCCGCGCCGCCCGCGTCACCCGGATCGACCGCGGCCTCGGCCCTGCCGCCGCCCTCCTCGCGCTCGCCGCGACCGCGCGCCACGCGATGGCGGGTCCCGGCATCCGCGTCCCCGACCTCATCGTCGGCCATGGCGTCCTTGGCCGCCTGCTCGCGCGGCTCACCATCGCCGCCGGCGCCCCCGCCCCCACCGTCTGGGAGGTCGACCCCGCCCGCGTCGCGGGCGCGCAGGGCTACGACGTCCTCCACCCCGACGCCGATCCCCGCCGCGACTACCGCGCGATCTATGACGCCTCGGGCCGCGCCGACCTGCTCGACAGCCTCGTCTCCCGCCTCGCCAAGGGCGGCGAGATCGTGCTCGCCGGCTTCTACACCGATCCCCTCTCCTTCGCCTTTCCGCCCGCCTTCATGAAGGAGGCGCGGCTGCGCATCGCCGCCGAATGGGCGCCTGACGACATGACCGCCACCCGCGCGCTGGTCGAATCCGGCACGCTCGCGCTCGGTGACCTCATCACCCACCGGCGCCCGGCCAGTGCCGCCGCCGAAGCCTATCAGACCGCCTTCGCCGACCCCTCCTGCCTCAAGATGATCCTCGACTGGAAGGCCTCCGCATGACCCTCGACGTCCCCAACCTCAAGGATTTCGACGCCCGCCTCCGCGCCGAGGCGAACGAAGACCTTGCCGACATCGTCACCGCCGAACCCACCAAGAAGACGCAGATCATCGCGATTTATGGCAAGGGCGGGATCGGCAAGTCCTTCACGCTGGCCAATCTCAGCCACATGATGGCCGAACAGGGCCGCCGCGTCCTGCTCATCGGCTGCGACCCCAAGTCCGACACCACCTCGCTTCTCTTCGGCGGCAAGGCCTGCCCGACCATCATCGACACCTCCGCCCGCAAGAAGCTTGCCGGCGAAGAGGTCCAGATCGGCGATGTCTGCTTCAAGCGCGGCGGCGTCTTCGCGATGGAACTCGGCGGCCCCGAGGTCGGCCGCGGCTGCGGCGGGCGCGGCATCATCCACGGCTTCGAACTGCTCGAAAAGCTCGGCTTCCACGACTGGGACTTCGACTATGTCCTGCTCGATTTCCTGGGCGACGTGGTCTGCGGCGGCTTCGGCCTGCCGATCGCCCGCGACATGGCCCAGAAGGTCATCCTCGTCGGCTCGAACGACCTCCAGTCCCTCTATGTCGCCAACAACGTCTGCTCGGCGGTGGAATACTTCCGCAAGCTTGGCGGCAATGTCGGCGTCGCGGGCCTTGTCATCAACAAGGACGATGGCTCGGGCGAGGCGCAGGCCTTTGCCAAATCCGTCAACATCCCGGTTCTTGCCGCAATCCCCGCCGATGACGACCTGCGCAAGAAATCCGCCAACTACCAGATCGTGGGCTCGATGGAAACGCAGTGGGGCCCGCTCTTTGCCGCCCTCGCCGATGCCGTCGCCGTCGCGCCCCCGGTCCGGCCCAGGCCGCTCGACCAGGACGGGCTCCTTGCCCTTTTCGACGCCAAGGATACCGGCGGCGACGTGGTGCTTGTCCCCGCGACCGATGCCGACATGCGCGGCAAATACGCGGTCCAGAAGCCCAGCCTCGAGGTCATCTACGATGATGCCTGAGCGCCCCCTGTCCCCCCGCCCCCTGCGGAGGCGCAGATGACCGAAATCCGCTACGACACCGCCGCCGAAACAGAGGTGATCCGCAGCGAGGCCGCGCCAGAACGGCCGGCCCCGCAGCTTGCCGATGGCCTGGGCTGCCACGCCGGCGCGGCCGAGATGAACGCCGCCGCCCGCGCCGCCGGCAAGTCCGAAATCCTTGACCGCTATGCCGCCGACTACCCCAAGGGGCCGCACGACCAGCCGCAAAGCATGTGCCCCGCCTTCGGCTCTCTCCGCGTCGGGCTCAGGATGCGCCGCGTGGCGACCGTCCTCTCGGGCTCGGCCTGCTGCGTCTATGGCCTGACCTTCGTCAGCCACTTCTACGGTGCACGCCGGTCGGTCGGCTATGTGCCGTTCAATTCCGAAACGCTCGTCACCGGCAAACTGTTCGAGGATATCCGCGAGGCCGTCCACGACCTCGCCGACCCCGACCGCTATGATGCGATCGTGGTCACCAACCTCTGCGTGCCCACCGCCTCGGGCGTGCCGCTGCGGCTTCTCCCGGATGAAATCAACGGTGTCCGCATCGTCGGGATCGACGTGCCCGGCTTCGGCGTGCCCACCCATGCCGAAGCCAAGGACGTGCTCGCCGGCGCCATGCTCGCCTATGCCCGGGCCGAAGCCGAGGCCGGCCCCGTCCAGGCGCCGGCCAATGGCCGCGCCGACCGCCCGACCGTGACCCTTTTGGGCGAGATGTTCCCCGCCGATCCGGTGATGATCGGCACCATGCTCGCGCCCCTCGGCCTTGCTGCCGGTCCCGTCGTCCCGGCCCGCGAATGGCGCGAACTTTATGCCGCGCTCGACTGCGGCGCCGTCGCCGCGATCCATCCCTTCTACACGGCCAGCATCCGCGAATTCCAGGCCGCTGGCCGCCCCGTGCTCGGCTCTGCCCCGGTCGGAGCCGAAGGAACCGCCGCCTGGCTGGCTGCGGTCGGCGACATCTTCGCCCTGCCTGCCGCACAGGTCGCGGCAGCGCAGAACGCCTTCGTCCCCGCGATCCGCGGCGCGCTGGCCGCGAACCCGATCAAGGGCACGATCACGCTCTCGGGCTATGAAGGCTCCGAACTCCTCGTCGCGCGACTCCTGATCGAAAGCGGCGCCGAGGTGCCTTACGTCGGCACAGCCTGCCCGAAAACGGCCTGGTCCGCCACCGATGCCGCCTGGCTCGAATCGCGTGGCGTCAGGGTTCAGTACCGCGCGAGCCTCGAAAACGACCTTGCCGCGATGGAGGCAATCCGCCCCGACCTGGCCATCGGCACCACCCCGGTGGTGCAGAAGGCCAAGGAGATGGCGATCCCCGCCCTCTACTTCACCAACCTCATCTCTGCCCGCCCGCTGATGGGTCCTGCCGGGGCCGGCTCTCTGGGTCAGGTCGTGCGCGCCGCCATCGCCGGCAAGGGCCGGATGGAAACGATGCGCGACTTCTTCGAAGGCGTGGGGCAGGGCGATCAGGCCGGGGTCTGGGAAGGCATGCCGAACCTGCGCCCCGACTTCCGCGCCCAGCACCAGAAGAAGCTCGACAAGGCCGCCAGGGCTGCCAAGGCCGAGGAGATGATCTGATGGCCCTGGCCTCGACCGCCGTTTTGCACCGACGCGATACCGACGCAATACCGACGCAATACCGACGTGCCGTTTTGGCCGGAGTCGCCCCATGCTCGTGACCGATCACGACCGCGCCGGCGGCTATTGGGGGGCGGTCTATGCCTTTACCGCCGTGAAAGGTTTACAGGTGGTTATCGACGGCCCCGTGGGCTGCGAAAACCTGCCTGTCACCTCGGTCCTGCATTACACCGACGGCCTGCCGCCGCATGAATTGCCGATTGTCGTCACCGGCCTTGGCGAATCCGAAATGGGGTCCGGGACCGAGGAAAGCATGAAACGCGCCTGGGGCACGCTCGACCCCGCGCTGCCGGCCGTCGTGGTCACGGGGTCCATCGCCGAAATGATCGGCGGCGGCGTGACACCGCAAGGCACCAATATCCAGCGCTTCCTGCCGCGCACCATCGACGAAGACCAATGGCAGGCCGCCGACCGCGCAATGTCCTGGATTTTCACGGAATTCGGTCAGACCAAGGGTCGCATGCCGCCCGAGAAACCGCGCGAAGAGGGGGCCAGACCTCGCGTCAACATCCTCGGCCCGATGTATGGCGTCTTCAACATGCCCTCCGACCTGGCCGAGATCCGGCGCCTGGTCGAAGGCATCGGCGCCGACGTCAACATGGTCATGCCGCTTGGCGCCCATGTGGCCGAGATGCGCAATCTGGTGAATGCCGACGTCAATATCGTGATGTATCGCGAATTCGGCCGCGGACTGGCCGAAATTCTCGGCAAGCCCTATCTCCAGGCGCCCTTCGGGATCGATTCGACGACGAAGTTCCTGCGCACCCTGGGCGAGCTCCTCGGCCTTGACCCCGAACCCTTCATCGAGCGCGAGAAGCATTCGACGATCAAGCCCGTCTGGGACCTTTGGCGGTCGGTGACGCAGGACTTCTACGCCACCGCCGATTTCGCGGTCGTGGCGACCGAAACCTATGCCCGGGGCCTGCGCCACTATCTCGAGGGCGATCTCGGCTTTCCCTGCGCCTTTGCCGTCGCCCGCTGCCGCGGGGCCAAGACCAACAACGACGAGGTGCGCAACCTCCTGCGCGCGCGCCGGCCGCTGGTGGTCTTCGGATCCATCAATGAAAAGATGTACATGGCCGAACTCAAGGGCGGCCACGGGCCCCAGCCCGCCTTCATTCCGGCGGGCTTTCCCGGGGCGGCCATCCGGCGCCATACCGGCACGCCCTTCATGGGCTATGCGGGTGCGACCTATGTCCTGCAAGAGGTCTGCAACGCGCTTTTCGATGCGCTCTTCCATGTTCTGCCGCTCGGCGCCGACATGGACCGCGCGCCTGCCACGCTCACGCCGCTCCGCCGCGACTTCCCCTGGGATGCCGATGCACAGGAACGGCTCGACCAGATCGTCGCCTCGCACCCGATCCTGACCCGCATCAGCGCCGCCAAGGCGTTGCGTGACGCCGCCGAGCGTGCGGCGCTTGCCGCGGGTGCCGAACGGGTCATGCGCGAGACGGTGGACGGACTCGACACCCCCACGGGAGGACCCAAGCCATGACCGATTTCACCACCGACCTCCCCCGCCCCCGCCCCGCCCCCCCGCGGCGGGAGTATTATGCCTATTTCGCGTTGATCTTCCTGGCGACGCTCCCGCTGGCCTTTCTCACCTGGGGGCTTGGCGCGCTGCGGCGGATGGAATGGCCCGACAAAGGCCCGGTCGCGCGCGCCTGGTCACAGGCCCGCATCATCACGCCCCACATCTTTCAGGCGTGAGTGATCATCCCCGAAGGCTCAGGCCTTCGGGACACGAGTTTCGCGGGCGCTCCCGAGCGCCCGCGGGAGTGAGGGCAGAGGATGAGCCTCTGTCGGACCCGGCCGCGGGGGACGCGCGGTGTCAGTTCAGTTTTTCGGAGGAAAACATGGCTGATAGAACAGACCTGTCCTTCACGGGTCTCACTGACGAGCAGGCGCAGGAACTGCACTCGGTGTATATGAGCGGGCTCTGGATCTTCACGATCATCGCCATCGTCGCTCATATCCTGACGTACATCAAACTGCCCTGGTTCAGCTGGTAGGAAGGAAGAGCACCATGTCACAGTTCTACAAGATCTGGCAGGTCTTCGATCCTCGCCGCGTCTTCGTGGCCCAGGGCGTGTTTCTGTTCCTGCTGGCCGCGATGATCCATCTGGTGCTGCTGAGCAATCCGCACACCAACTGGTTCAACCGCGCCTTCAACCCCGACCTCAGGGTCGCCGCCGCTTCCGAATAAGGCAGCGCCCAAGGCAACCGTCACGGGCGGGGACGCCGCGCGCCCCGCCCGCGACAAACGAAGGGACAGGAACGGCCCCGCGCGGCCCGCGCGCAGGGGTCACGGTTTGGAGAAGGAAGATGGCACAGCTCAGCTTCGAAAGAAAATACCGCGTCCGTGGCGGGACGCTGGTCGGCGGGGATCTGTTCGACTTCTGGGTGGGGCCTTTCTACGTGGGCTTCTTCGGGGTCACGACATTCTTCTTCGCCGTCCTGGGGACGATCCTCATCCTCTATGGGGCAAGCCAGGGACCGACCTGGAACCCCTGGCTGATCTCGATCAACCCGCCGCCCGTCGAATACGGCCTTGCCGCCGCGCCGCTGCTTGAAGGAGGTCTCTGGCAGATCATCACGATCTGCGCCATCGGCGCCTTCGTGAGCTGGATGCTGCGCGAGGTCGAGATTTCCCGCAAACTCGGCATCGGCTACCATGTACCCTTCGCCTTCGGTGTGGCGATCCTCGCCTATGTCACGCTCGTGGTGATCCGCCCGGTCCTGATGGGTGCCTGGGGTTATGGCTTTCCCTACGGTATCTGGAGTCACCTCGATTGGGTGAACAACGTCGGCTACGCCTACGGGAACTTCCACTACAACCCGGCGCACATGGTCGCGATCACCTTCTTCTTCACCACCTGTCTCGCGCTCGCGCTGCATGGGTCGCTGGTGCTGTCGGCCGTCAACCCGCCCAAGGGGCAGGAGATCAAGTCGCCAGAGCATGAGGATACCTATTTCCGGGACCTCATCGGCTATTCCATCGGCCCCCTCGGGATCCATCGGCTCGGTCTCTTCCTTGCGCTGAATGCCGGTCTCTGGAGCGCGATCTGCATCGTGATCTCGGGCACGATCTGGTTCGACGAATGGATCGTCTGGTGGGACTGGTACGCCGAACTGCCCTGGTGGGCGAACCTCTGAGAGGAGATGTGACAAATGGCTGAATATCAGAACATCTTCACACAGGTTCAGGTGCAGGGTCCGCCCGAGATGGGCATGGACAATGCCCATAACCTTGCCGAAGGACGGTTCGGCAAACCCGGCTTTTCGCCGCTCTTCGGGCTCTTCGGTAACGCACAGCTCGGGCCGATCTATCTCGGCCCGTTCGGTGTCGTGTCGCTGGCCACCGGGTTCTTGTGGTTCTTCATCGTGGGCATGTCCTTCTGGGCCCAGGTTGACTACTCGCCCGGCCTGTTCTTCCGCGACCTCTTCTGGCTCGCGCTCGAACCGCCCGCACCCGAATATGGCCTTGGCTTTGCGCCGCTCGACGAAGGCGGCTGGTGGCTCATCGCCTCGTTCTTCCTGCTGATCTCGGTCATCAGCTGGTGGATCAGAACCTATCTCAGGGCCGAAGAGCTTGGCCTTGGCAAGCATGTCTCCTGGGCCTTTGCCTCCGCGATCTGGCTCTTCCTCGTGCTCGGGCTGATCCGCCCGATCCTGATGGGAAGCTGGTCCGAAGCGGTGCCTTACGGGATCTTCCCGCACCTCGACTGGACCAACCTCTTCTCGATCACCTACGGCAATCTCTTCTACAATCCGTTCCACGCGCTCTCGATCGTCTTCCTCTACGGCTCCGCGCTTCTCTTCGCGATGCACGGGGCGACGATCCTCGCCGTCTCCCGCTTCGGCGGCGACCGCGAGATCGAGCAGATCGTGGACCGCGGCACCGCGGCCGAACGTGCGGCGCTCTTCTGGCGCTGGACGATGGGCTTCAACGCCACGATGGAGGGGATTCACCGCTGGGCCTGGTGGTTTGCGGTGCTGACGACGCTCACGGGCGGTATCGGCATCCTGCTCACCGGGACTGTCGTGGACAACTGGTACGTCTGGGCCCAGGCCCACGGCTATGCGCCGGTCAACTAGGGAGAACCTGACATGAGCAACAACGACCTCATGCTCGGCATGTCGGACCGGACCCGGCTGAGCGCAGGCATCACCTACCTGATGCTGAAGGGCGCCGGTTATGCTGCCATCGTCGTCTTTGGCGGCTGGATCCTCATTGCGGCGCTGGCCTGGTTCGGACGGACGGTCCTGCCCGAAGAAGCCCAACTTGCCGCAGATCCGGCATCCCAGGCCTTCATCGACCTGGCAGAACGTGCCCGTGCCGCTGATGCAGCCGCGATGGCGCCAGCCGCCACCGCCGCAGTCGTGGCGACAGAGGCGGCAACTACGGATGACGCTGCTGCCGAAGCGCTGGCTGCCGAAGATGCCGCTGAAGCTACGACCGAGGAAACCGCACCCGCAGAGGGTGATGCTGCCACCTCGGAATGACTGACAGGGGGCGGCCGGAACCAACCGGCTGCCCCCCGCAAGGATCGGACCAACCCTCCCGGAAGGTCCGATACACCGGGGTCTTTGACCCCAGTTCCCTTCCTGTTGGCTACAGGAAACTGGCGTCACGAAGGGCTGCAACCCGCGTGACGCCTTTTTTCTGAAATGGAGGCTAGCATGTCCGAGCGCCCGATGACACCCGTTCTCGACACCGTCCACGAACCGGCCGATCTAAGGCGTCTGTCGGATGCTGTGCTCGCCGAATTGGCCCAGGAACTTCGTGCCGAGGTCATCTCTGCCGTCTCGGTCACCGGGGGGCATCTGGGGTCCTCGCTCGGCGTGGTCGAACTCACCGTCGCGCTGCACGCCGTCTTTGACACGCCGCGCGACAAGCTGATCTGGGACGTCGGCCACCAGTGCTATCCTCACAAGATCCTGACCGGCCGGCGCGACCGTATCCGCACGCTGCGGCAGGAGGGCGGACTTTCCGGCTTCACCAAGCGCACCGAGAGCGCCTTTGACCCCTTCGGTGCCGCCCATTCCTCGACCTCGATCTCGGCTGCGCTAGGCTTTGCTGTGGCGCGCGACATGGGCCAGCCGACCGGCGATGCCATCGCCGTCATTGGTGATGGCTCGATCAGTGCGGGCATGGCGTACGAGGCGCTCAACAATGCCGGTCACGAAGGGCGGCGCCTCTTCGTCATCCTCAACGATAACGAGATGTCCATCGCCCCGCCCGTCGGCGCCATGTCGAAGTACCTCTCGGGCCTTTATGGCTCGGGCCCCTTCGGCGCGATGCAGAAGATGGCCGAGGGGTTCGAGGCCGCCCTCCCTGGCCCGCTCCGCGACCATGCGCGCCGCGCCCGTCAGCTGGTGACGAACCTGCCTGGCGGGCAGGGAACCCTGTTCGAGGAACTGGGCTTTACCTATATCGGCCCCATCGACGGGCATGACATGGGCCAGCTTCTTCCCGTGCTGCGCGCCGCGCGCGTGCGTGCGACCGGGCCCGTCCTGATCCATGTCTGCACTGTCAAGGGCAAGGGCTATGCCCCGGCCGAGAATTCGGCCGACAAATATCATGGCGTGAACCGCTTCAACGTCGGCACCGGAGAGCAGGCCAAGTCCCGCCCCAACGCGCCCGCCTATACCAAGGTCTTTGGCGAGGCGCTGGCCGACGAGGCCTCGCGCGACCCCCGCATCGTCGGCGTGACCGCCGCCATGCCCTCGGGGACCGGGCTCGACATCATGGGCAAGCGGTTTCCGGGCCGCGTCTTCGATGTCGGCATCGCCGAACAGCATGCGGTGACCTTTGCCGCCGGGATGGCGGCGGGCGGCCTGAAACCCTTCTGTGCGATCTACTCCACCTTTCTGCAGCGCGGCTATGACCAGATTGTTCACGATGTCGCGCTCCAGAACCTTCCCGTCCGCTTTGCGATCGACCGCGCCGGTCTTGTGGGCGCCGATGGCCCGACCCATGCGGGGGCCTTTGACGTGGGCTATCTCGCCGCGCTGCCGAACATGGTCGTGATGGCCGCGGGCGACGAGGCGGACCTCGTCCACATGGTCGCCACCGCGGCGGCGCATGACGCGGGCCCGATCTCCTTCCGCTATCCCCGGGGCGAAGGCGAGGGCCTGACATTGCCTGAGCGCGGCAACCCTCTCGAGATAGGCCACGGTCGCATCCTGCAGGAAGGCAGCGACATCGCGCTTCTCTCTTTCGGCGGGCACCTCGGCGAATGCCGCCGTGCTTCGGCGCTCATGGCGGCGCAGGGCGTATCCGTCACGATCGCCGACGCGCGGTTTGCCAAGCCGCTCGACCGTGCGCTCATCCGCCAGCTCTGGCGCCATCACCGTGCGCTCGTCACTGTCGAACAGGGGGCCGTCGGCGGCTTTGGCGCGATGGTGCTGCACGACCTTGCGCGCGACGGATTGCTGGACGGGCGCGCGCAAATCCGCACCATGACGCTGCCTGACCGATTCATCGACCAGGCTCCACCGGATGCGATGTATGCCGATGCCGGCCTTTCAGCCACAGACATTGCAGCGACCGCGCTCCAGGCGGCAGGGGTGACACCAGGGAAGGTCGGCCCGAAGCTCTGAGGGTCGGCGGCGCATGCCCGCCGCCCGACGAGGCAGACGCTGGGCAAGACCGCTTGATCCGGCGCTACTGCGCCGCGATGCTGCCGAAGATCAGGTCCCGATGCTCCGCGAGGTAGATGCGCAGCCAGGGCGTGAAGTTGAAAGGGCGCCTTTGGGCCTGTGCCGTGAGGTCGTAAAGGTCGACCCACTTCACCGCCATCACCTCGTCGGGATTGGGCACCACGCGCAGCCGCTCATCGGCCTGGGCCACGAAGATGTCCACGACCTCGTGCTCAACCATCCCTCGCCCGACCTCGGCGTGATACTCGACCTGTTCCCGCAGTGCCGGATAGAGGCCGGTGATCCCGAGTTCCTCGCCCAGCCGTCTGATGGCGCAGTCGGCCGGGTCCTCGTCCCAAAGGGGATGCGTGCAGCAGGTATTCGCCCAGAGGCCGGGGGTATGGTATTTTCCCATGGCCCGCTGCTGGATCAGGACCTTCGTGCCGGCCATTACGAAGACGCTCACTGCCTTGTGCCGCAGGCCGCGGCGATGAACCTCCATCTTCTCGACCGGAGTCAGGGTGCCGTTGACCCAGGCCGGGATCATCTCGGTCATGTCCGCAACGGCGAAACGAGGCCCGTCAGATGGGCAAGGTTCTTGATCCCGATCTTCAGGTGCGCCAGCGGACGCGCCTTGACCAGCTTCTTGTTCATGTAGGCCTCGAAGGTCAGCCGCTGCACGTCGATGTCGTGACAGAGCGACACGAACCTCTCGCGCCGCGTATCGCTCTTGTAATAGGCATCCTGCATCGCCCCGAGAACCCGGAAGACCTGCCTATGCTCCTTCATGAAGAGCCTTCGCGCAAGTTGCAGGTCCGCGACCCGCCCGGACTTCAGGAATGCCGCCGCCGCGGTCGCGGCGACCTGCCCGCCCACCATCGCGTAATAGATGCCTTCGCCCGAGGACGGCGCGACCACGCCTGCCGCGTCGCCTGCCAGCACGATATCGCGCCCGTTGTCCCAGCGGTCCAGCGGCTTGAGCGGGATTGGCGCGCCTTCTCGCCGGATCGTACGGCATTCCGCCAGGCCCGAGGTCGCCCGCAGGGCTGCGGTTGCGGCCTTGAGGTCAACGCCCCCTTTGCCAGTGCCCATTCCCACGCTCGCCTGCGCCCCGTGCGGGAAGATCCAGCCATAGAAGTCGGGCGAGATCGTTCCGTCATAGACCACATCGCAGCGCGCAGGGTCGTAATCGACCGACCGCTCCGGCGCCTCGATGATCTCGTGATAGGCGATGACATAGGGAATACGGTCCCCGCCCGGCACCTCGTCGCGTGCCACGTCCGACCGCGCGCCATCCGCGCCGATCACGACCTTTGCGCCCAGCCGCTGTTCGTTCCCGCTGATCTTGTCGCGAAAGACGACCTCGGTCCGCCCGCCCTGCCTGTCCAGCCTCGTATAGGTTCCCTCATAGCGATGCGCGCCCGCCTTCTTTGCACGCTGCCGCAGGAATTCGTCGAAGTGCTCGCGATCGACCATGCCGACAAAGCCGTTCTCGATCGGGATGTCGACCTTCCTACCCGAGGGGGAGATCATCCGCGCCGTCTGGATACGCGCCACGATCTGGCTGTCGGGAATCGCGAAATCCGCAATCAGCCGGGGCGGCACCGCACCGCCGCAAGGCTTGATCCGTCCCGCCCGGTCAAGCAGGGCGACCTTCGCCCCTGACCGGGCCAGGTCCTCGGCCGCCGTCGCACCCGCCGGACCGCCACCCACGACAACGGCATCGTAGTCCATGATCACTCTCCCGGAACCAGAGCGGGGACGGGGCGCACCCTGTCCATGACACGCGCCGCCATCAACGCCGCGCCGACAAAAAGCGCGGCTTCGAACAGGAAGACCGACCCGAAGGCGTCAGCATCCGGCAGGCCGATGCGCAGCAGGTCCACCATGGCGGCGCCCAGGAGCCCGCCAAAACCTGCGGCAACGGCCTGCGCCGCGCCCCAAAGGCCCATCCGCGTGCCCTCGCGCCGCGACCGGCCCTCTCCGGCCAGCGCCATCATCGACCCGATGGCCGCGACCGCGAACATCCCGTTGAAGAAGCCAAGGGTCATGACTGCGGGTACGAGCAGCGCCCCCGCACCCGCCGCGCCAACTGCCGTGATCGCGCCAAGCGACAGCGCCGAGCCGAGGCACCCTGCCATGACCCAGGTCCGCAGGACCCCGATCCGCAGGCCCGTCGCCGCAATGCCGACCGTCAGCATGCCAAGAAACACGCCCCCGTTCTGCGCCCCCGAGAGCGATGTCGACTCCCCCGGCGTGAAGCCGAAGACCAGGCCTGCGTAGGGTTCGAGGATCAGTTCCTGCATGAAATAGGCGACCATCGAGAGGAAGACGAAGATGGTGAAGTTCCGCGCCCGCCGGTCGGCCCAGACCTCGGCGAGACCTTCCCGGAAGGACCCCGTCTCGGGTTCGCGCCGCGCAATCACGCGCCGCTCGATGCCCCAGACCGCCAGCGCCGTGACGACAACCGCGATGCCCGTCACCGCCCCCACAATCTGCAGGAGCAGGGCGACCGAATAGGGCTGAAGCAGGGTCCCCACGATCCCCGCAGTCGCCGCAATGCCGAAGATCATCATGAGCCAGGTGATCGTCGCCGCCATTGGCCGCCGCCGTTCGGCCGTCGCCGTCGCAAGCAGCGCAAGCAGAGACGTTCCCGCCGCGCCGACGCCAAGCCCGATCATCGCATAGGCCAGGACCGACATTGCCATGCCGCCCCAGAAACTCGCCGCAAAGACGGTGAGTGCGACTGCGGCCAGGAAAGCGCCCGCACCCAGAACCGCCATCCCGCCGATGATCCACAGCGTCCGGTTTCCTCCACGGTCCGAGGCGAAACCCCAGTGCGGCCGGGTGATCTGGATGCCGTAATGCAGCGCGACCAGCGCCCCCGGCAGCACGGCCGGCAGGGCGAACTCCACCACCATCAGCCGGTTCAGGGTCGATGTCGTCAGCACCACTATCGCCCCGAGCGCCATCTGCACCAGCCCGAGCCGGACGATCTGCAGCCAGGTCAGCGTCCTCATGAAAGCCCCCTCAGCGCGAATGCGGCAACCATCATGCCGCTGATGTAAAGGACGATCCCCGTCCCGTTGTACCAGGGCGCCTTGCCCCTGGGGTCACGCAGCAGAACCCGCATCGCCGCCCCCTGTGCGGCCAGCAGCGCCAGAACCGCCAGCCCGTGCCACGGCCTGTCCCAGAGGATGAGCAGCCCCGCCACCACGACCTGCGGCACCGCCATCACGATGCAGGCGAGCCGTGCCGCCCTCTCGGGCCCAAGTGTGACCGGCAGCGAATTCACACCCGTCTGCCGGTCGCCCTCCAGCGCCTTGAAGTCGTTCAGCGTCATGATGCCATGTGCGCCGATGCCGTAAAGCAGCGCGACAAGCACCACCTCGGCCCGCGGCGCACCGAGCGCCAGCACCGCCGCGCCGGTGACCCAGGGCAACGTCTCGTAGGACAGGCCCACCAGACCCGGCCCCCACCAGCCCGACCGCTTCAGCCGGACCGGCTCGGCCGAATAGGCCCAGGCGGCGGCGACGCCCAAGACCGTCGCCCCAAAGCCCCAGGGGCCAAAAAACCAGCCGATGATCAGCGACAGCGCCGTCATCGCCAGCGCGATCCAGAGCCCCCATAGCCCCGGAATCCGTCCCGAAGGGATCGGCCGGTCGGGCTCGTTGATCGCATCCACATGCCTGTCGCACCAGTCATTGGCCGCCTGGCTCATCCCGCAGACGACCGGCCCCGCCAGCACGACGCCCAGCACGACCAGCCCCCATTGCCCCGCCGGCGGCACCCCAGATGAGACCACGCCGCACAGGTAGGCCCACATCGGAGGAAACCACGTCACCGGCTTGATCAGCCGCAGCGCCGCGCGCGGCTCGGGCCAGCGCCGGTCAGGCAGTGTCGGCAGGGAATGCGACAGGCTCATGCTGTCAGTCTATCGAGACAGCTTCCCTGTCATCAAGTGTAAACTTCAATTGACAACGGCTTGGCTGTCCGACCGGCGCGCTATTCGTCGCTCCGCTCCAGAAGCCCGTATTTGCGCAGCTTCACATAAAGCGACTGCCGCGACAGCCCCAGCATCTCGGCCGCTGCGACGCGGTTGTTCATCGTCAGCTCAACCGCCGTCTCGATACACATGCGCTCGACCACATTGGTGGTCTCGGCCACGATCTCCTTCAGCGTCGCACTGCCGACAAGCTCCATGACGGAACGGACGTTTTCCTCTGTCACCGGGGCGCCGGTCGGCCGTGCCTGTTCGATCCGCGCTGCATCGCGGATGACAAAGGCAAAGACAGTGTGTGTGCCGGCCTGGATCGAGGTGACCGAGATTTCCACCGGGCGGGGTGCTCCGAAAGCCCCCGACATCTTCGTCGGATAAAGCCGCATCCGCCCTGACCGCAGCGCATTCTCGGTCAGCACCCGCAGGTCGACTGACCCTCGCGCCATGAATTCGGCCAGGCTCTTGCCCCTGACATCCATGTCGTGGGCGGCGTCGATAAGGTTCAGGAAGGCCTCGTTGCCCGACAGGATCGCCCCCTCTTCGTCGGCAAAGACGATGGCATCTGGTCCCAGGACGTAAAGACTGCCCAGATGATGGCCCAGACTGTCGGTGGCTGCCCCGGCTGCCGATTCGGTCTCGATCCGGCAAAGCAGCAACCGCTCGCCGGCCGCGCGGAAAAGGGTCGGCGTCACCCGGACGGTCTCGCCAGACCGGGCCAGCTGAAGCTTCGTCGGAACAGCGCGTTCTGTCGCAGCCTGCCCGGTGAGCGTATCCAGCAGATCGCCGCGCTTGCGGGTCTCGAATTCCGGGGCGAAGGGCAGGCCGGCCATCTCTTCGCGCGACCGGCCGAACATCGCGGCGGCGGCGGCATTCGACTCGGTCACCTTGCCAGTCTGGACCGCCACAAACACGACCGCCTCGCGCGAAGACTCCATCAGCACCCGGAACCGCGTGTCATGTTCCCGCTGCACCTCATAGTCGCGCTCGAGCGCGATCTGCGCCTTGACAAGCTGCTGCTGCATCTCGGCGATCGGGCGCAGATCGCGGCCCAGCATCAGGATGGCGCCGTCCGGTCCGATACGGTGGAACGAATAGCGGATCGGAAACTCCCATCGCCCGCCCGCATCGGAATGGTTAAGTTCAATCGGGCGGAGGTTCACCTCGCCCTGGAGGAAGTCCGCCAGCCGCGCATTGAACTTTGGCACACTCTCCGATGTCAGCGTCCCGCGTACATCCTTGCCTTCCCATTGTTCGAGACGGCGAAAGAAATCCTGCGCCGGATTGACCAGCACTGACAGGATCGCCCCCGCATCAGAGATCACGACGGCCAGATCGGCAACATCGGCAATGATGTCGCCCAGAATTTCGGGCGCAATCAGCGGAATTGCTCCACTGTTCCAGTATCTGGTGCCGCGCGACGTCACCGTCAGGCTCCCATCCCCGCTACGGACATCATTGTCAGTATCCTGGCCCCTGATCGAATCCTTCGCGACGTTCGCCGGTCAGCCCACACAGACGCAGCGCCTCGTCAAGGTTCGACGTCGCATGATCGGCGCCCGTCAGCGCCAGGATATCTGTCCCCGACTTCCGCGCCTGATCGATGATCGTGCCCCCGACGACTACCGGGGGCGGCTGCCGGGTTCCCTCCTTCACGGCTTGCACCAAAGGCTTCAGACGCTCCGGCAGAGTTCCGTCAGGCGCCGAAACCAGCACCGCCTCGAACTGCGTCGCCCTGATCGCCGCCGTCACCGCCCGCGGTTCGGCCGCAAGGATAAGCCGCACCGCGTGGCCGGCACGCCGCAATTGCCCGCCCAGCACCATCGCACCCAGTGTGTGATCGATCCCCTCCGCCACCAGGATCAGCAGCGACGCCCCGTCGCGCGCTGCGCGGCGCTGCAGCACGGTCATGGCCTCGATCTCGCGCAGCAGACCCTGCAGCCGCGCAACCCCGATTGTCACCGTCGCAAAGCCGATCTCGTCGGCACACCACAAGTCGCCCAGTTGCCGGGCCACGACCGGCACGTACTGGTCGGCGATCTCGCTGGGGGCGGTCCCCGCCCGCACCATCTGCCGGATTGTGGACAGGGCCTCGGCGGTGCTCCCCTCGGTCACGGCTTTCTGCAACTGCGCGACCCGCTCGGCGACGATGCTCCGCTCTGTCTCGCGCTGCCGGTAGGCAACGTAGCTCAGCGCAGTTGCGGCCAAACTGTTGACGCTTCGACCGGGCAGAGGCCGGGCTCTCGGCGCTTCGGTCTGCGAGACGTTGGACATCGGCCTCTCCAGCCTCCGACCGTGACAAAGGACGGCACGACATGCCCGGAGACACGATCATTTTCGGTCACCCCCGCCTCATTGTCAAAGCAAATTGACATTACGCTCTGCGTCCCCTGTCCGGCCATCAGCGCAGCGCATGGAAATCGGCTGAAAACAAGTACTTTAAGTGGCGTCCATTCTATCTGACAGACCCTGCGATACGACTGCCTCTGAGTGTAAGTTAAAGTTGACACTCTGCCGGGCCAGACCTAGTCTGACGGCAGCGGGCAAGCAGAGCCCGGGAGATCGCACCGATGACGCAGGCCCGGACCAGCGCCGGATCGCAGAGAGCGCCGCGCAAGCCTCTCTACACGCCCGAGGAAAGGGCGCGCCGTGACGCCTCGCCCTGGACGGTGGTGCAGGGCGTCCTCGCCCCGCTGCAATTTCTGGTCTTCCTCGTCTCGCTCGCGCTTGTGCTGCGCTTTCTCTGGACGGGCGACGGCTATGCGGTCGCTACCGTCTCTGTCGTGGCCAAGACGGCGGTGCTCTACCTGATCATGGTGACCGGCGCGATCTGGGAAAAGGTTGTCTTTGGCCAGTATCTCTTCGCGCCTGCCTTCTTCTGGGAAGACGTCTTCAGCTTTGCCGTCATCGGCTTGCACACCGCCTATATCATTGCACTCGCGACACATTCACTTTCCCCCCTGGCGCTGATGGCGCTCGCGCTCGCGGCCTATGCGACTTACGTGATCAACGCCGGCCAGTTCCTGTGGAAGCTGCGCCAGGCCCGCCTCCAGGCCGGGGCCGATGCCCCGGCACTGCCGCAGGGGGTCTCGGCATGACCCATCTTGCCCCCCCTTCCGGCGGCGGCTGCCGCACCGCCCCGGTGCTCAAGGAGCGCGGCCAGCGCGAGGTCTTCTGCGGCCTCACCGGCATCATCTGGCTGCACCGCAAGATGCAGGATGCCTTCTTCCTTGTCGTCGGCTCGCGCACCTGCGCACACCTCCTGCAATCCGCGGCCGGGGTGATGATCTTTGCCGAGCCGCGATTCGCCACCGCGATTCTCGAGGAAACCGACCTCGCCGGCCTCGCCGACGCCCAGGCCGAACTCGACCGCGTCGTTGCACAACTGCTGTCACGCCGGCCTGACATCCGCCAGCTCTTCCTTGTCGGCTCCTGCCCCTCCGAGGTCATCAAGCTCGACCTTCAGAAGGCCGCCGAACGCCTCTCGGCCGTCCATGCGCCGCGCGTCCGCGTGCTGAACTATTCCGGCAGCGGAATTGAGACGACCTTCACCCAGGGTGAGGATGCCGCGCTGGCCGCCATGGTTCCGGTCCTGCGTACGACCGCGGCGCGCGAACTCCTGGTTGTCGGCGCCCTGCCCGACGTGGTCGAGGATCAGATGCTCGCGCTTCTCGGGGCACTTGGCATCGGTCCCGTCCGCGTGCTGCCCGCCCGACGGATCGATGCCGAAACCGCAGTCGGGCCGAATACCGTCTTTGCCCTGACCCAGCCCTTTCTCGGCGACACGCATGCCGCGCTCCTGCGCCGTGGTGCGCGGCACATCTCTGCGCCATTTCCTTTCGGCGAAGAGGGTACCACTGCCTGGCTCCAGGCCATCGCCACGGAATTCGGCGTCCCTCAGCCGCGGTTCGCCGAGGTGACGGCTGCCCCCCGCGCCCGCGCCCGCCGCGCCATCGCCGCCGCCGCGGCGCCGCTCAACGGCCAGTCGGTCTTCTTCTTCCCCGACAGCCAGCTCGAAATTCCGCTCGCCCGCTTCCTGACGCGCGAATGCGGCATGACGGCGGTCGAGGTCGGCTCCCCCTTCATCCATGACGCGATCGTAGGCCCCGATCTCGACCTCCTGCCTGCCGGGCCGCAGATCAGCGAAGGCCAGGATGTCGACCGCCAGCTCGACCGCGCCCGCGCGTCCCGCCCCGATCTCACGGTCTGTGGCCTCGGCCTCGCCAATCCGCTCGAAGCCGAGGGCCTCACCACCAAATGGGCCATCGAACTCGTCTTCACGCCCGTCCATTTCTACGAACAGGCGGGCGATCTGGCCGGCCTCTTTTCGCGCCCGCTTCGGCGCAAGGCCATCCTGCAGGCGGGGACGGCGGCATGAAGCTGACCGTCTGGACCTATGAAGGCCCGCCCCATGTCGGCGCGATGCGCGTCGCCACCGCCATGAAGGGGTTACATTACGTTCTGCATGCGCCCCAAGGCGATACCTATGCGGACCTCCTTTTCACCATGATCGAGCGGCGCGACCACCGCCCGCCGGTCACCTACACCACCTTCCAGGCCCGCGACCTTGGCGCTGATACCGCGACGCTCTTCAAGGACGCCGCCCGCGATGCCGTTGCGCGCTTCGCGCCCGAAGCCGTGATCGTCGGCGCCTCCTGCACCGCCGAACTCATCCAGGACGACCCCGGCGGCCTGGCCGAGGCGCTTGGCCTCAGCATCCCCGTCATCCCGCTCGATCTCCCTTCCTACCAGCGCAAGGAAAACTTCGGCGCCGACGAGACCTTCCACCAGATCGTCCGCCACCTCGCCCGCCCGCAGGCGCGAACCCCGGGGATCACCTGCAACATCCTGGGGGCCACCGCGCTCGGCTTTCGCCACCGCGACGACGTGACCGAGATCACGCGCCTGCTTGCCAGCATGGGAATCGCGGTCAACGTGACCGCCCCCCTTGGCGCGACGCCCGCCGACATCGCCCGCCTGCCTGCCGCCCATTTCAACGTGCTGCTCTACCCCGAGACGGGCGAAAGTGCGGCGCGCTGGCTTGAACGCACGCACCGCCAGCCCTTTACCAAATCCGTCCCGCTTGGTGTCGGCGCCACCCGCGCCTTCGTGGCCGAGGTGCAGGCGATCACCGGCCTGGCCACCGCCCCCGATGAGAGCGCCCTGCGCCTGCCCTGGTGGTCGGCCTCGGTCGATTCGACCTACCTCACCGGCAAGCGTGTCTTCGTCTTCGGCGACGGCACCCATGCCATCGCCATGGCCCGCATGGCACGCGACGAGATCGGGTTCGAGATCGCGGGTCTGGGCTGCTACAACCGCGAGATGGCCCGCCCCCTGCGCGCCGCTGCGGCAGAACTTGGCGTCGAACCCCTGATCACCGACGACTACCTTGAGGTCGAGGCTGCGATTGCCGCTGCCGCGCCCGAGCTGATCCTCGGCACACAGATGGAGCGGCATATCGGCAAGCGGCTCGGCATACCCTGCGCCGTCATCTCGGCCCCGGTGCATGTCCAGGACTTTCCTGCCCGCTATGCCCCGGTCATGGGCTTCGAGGGCGCCAATGTCCTGTTCGACACTCTGGTCCACCCGCTGGTCATGGGGCTGGAGGAACACCTCCTGACCATGTTCCGCGAGGATTTCGAGTTTCACGACGCGGCCGGCCCAAGTCACCACGGCGGCCATGCGCCGCGCCCGGTTGTGCCTGCGACGGCAGGGGTGGTGGCGGCGGGGCAGGGGGGTTCTGCCCTCCATCAGCCTGCGGCTGATTCCCCCCGGGATATTTCCGAACAGAAAATGGCAGCAGACGAGCACGATCCCGTGCCGCCGGGCGATGCGAGCCTGATCTGGCAGACCGAGGCCGAGCGCGAGTTGCGCAAGATCCCCTTCTTCGTGCGCGGCAAGGCGCGGCGTAACACCGAGAGCTACGCCACCGCGCGCGGCCACCGGCAGATTTCGATCGACATCCTCTATGAGGCGAAGGCCCATTTTGCGCGATGACGTGATGCATAGGCCCTACCGCGTGGTGATCGTCACGCTCGATGCGCATAGCGCAGGCCCCGCCGCGCGCGTCAGCCGCCGGCTTGCGCAGGATTTTCCCGGCCTCAGCCTGAACGTCCTTGCCGCCGCCGAATGGGGCGAGAATCCGGCCGCGCTTGCCGCCGCCCGAACCGCTGTCGAGACCGCCGACATCGTCATCGCGAACCTTCTCTTCCTCGAAGACCACGTCACCGCGATCCTGCCCACGCTCAGCGCGCGCCGCGACGGCTGCGACGCGATGCTCGGCCTCGTCGCCGACCCGTCCATCGTGCGGCTGACGCGGATGGGCGATCTCGACATGATGAAGCCCGCCTCGGCGGCGATGCAGGTTCTGAAATCGCTCAAGCCCAGGATGAAACCGGGCGCGCAGGGCGGCGAGAAGACGATGAAGACGCTCCGGCGCCTGCCGAAGATTCTGCGCCTTATCCCAGGCAAGGCGCAGGACCTGCGCGCCTGGTTTCTGGCGATGCAGTACTGGCTCGGCGGGTCGGACGACAATATCGAGCAGATGATCCGCTTCCTGCTGTCGCGCTATGCCAGCCGCCCCGGCTGGCGCGGCGTCAGGTCCGCCGCGCCTGTCGACTATCCCGATGTCGGGCTCTACCACCCCGACCTGCCCGGCCATCACATCGTCACCGATCTGGCCGCCCTGCCTGCGCCGCGCGCCCCGGTCGCCACCGTCGGGCTCCTCATGCTTCGCTCCTACATCCTGGCTGGCGACGCCGCCCATTACGACGCCGTCATCCGCGGATTCGAGGCGCGCGGCCTGCGCGTCATCCCCGCCTTCGCCGGCGGGCTCGACGGCCGGCCCGCGGTCGAGGCCTATTTCCAGGGCCGCGTCGACGCGCTCGTTTCGCTCACCGGCTTTTCGCTCATCGGCGGCCCTGCCTATAACGACAGCGCGGCCGCGGTCGAAATGCTCTCCCGGCTCGACGTGCCCTACATCGCGGCCCAGCCGCTCGAGTTCCAGACGCTTGGCCAATGGGCGGCTTCCGCACAGGGCCTCGGCCCGATCGAGGCGACGATGCTTGTCGCCCTGCCCGAGATCGACGGCGCGACCAACCCCACCGTCTTTGCCGGCCGCCACGGGCCGGGCGGCTGCGAGGGCTGCGCGCTGGCCTGCACCGGCCAGTCCGACAGCCGCGCCATGGCCCCCTGTCCCGAACGCATCAACACGCTGGCCGAAAAGACGCTGCGCCTCGCGCTCCTGCATCGCAAGCGCAATGCCGAAAAGAAGGTGGGAATCGTTCTCTTCGGCTTTCCGCCCAATGCTGGGGCGGTCGGAACGGCGGCCTATCTTTCCGTCTTCGAAAGCCTGCATGCCACGCTCGCCCGGATGCAGGCCGACGGCTATGACGTCGACCTGCCCGCCACGGTCGACGACCTGCGCGAGGCGGTCCTTGCCGGGAATGCCGCTCGCTACGGGCAGGAGGCGAACGTCGCGGCCCATGTCGATGTCGACACCATCGTCCGCCAGACCGCGCCGCTGAAAGAGATCGAGGCCGTCTGGGGCCCCGCGCCGGGCCGTATCCGGTCAGACGGGCGGGGGGTCTTCATCCTCGGGCGGGAATTCGGCAATGTCTTCGTCGGCGTCCAGCCCGGCTTCGGCTACGAAGGCGACCCGATGCGCCTCCTCTTCGAGCGGGGCTTTGCGCCGACCCATGCCTTCGCGACCTTCTATCTCTGGCTGCGCGACATCTGGCGGGCCGATGTGCTGTTGCATTTCGGCATGCATGGCGCGCTCGAATTCATGCCCGGCAAGCAGACGGGCCCCAGTGCAGGCGACTGGCCCGACCGTCTGATCGGCGAGATGCCGAACGTCTATCTCTATGCCGCCAACAATCCCTCCGAGGCGACGCTTGCCAAGCGCCGCTCGAACGCCGTCATCGTCACCCACCTGACCCCGCCGCTGGCCGCCGCGGGGCTTTACAAGGGTCTGGCCGAACTCAAGGACAGCCTGACCCGCTGGCGTCAGGCCGCGGCGGATGACCCGGCCCGGGCCGACCTCGCCCGCCTGATCCGCGATCAGGCCGCAGCAGTCGACCTCGACGGGACCGATCCCGACCGGCTCTGGCTCACCGTGCTCGAGACCGAGGGATCGCTCATCCCCGACGGGCTGCATGTCCTTGGCCGCGCGATGAGCGCCGAGGCCTGCGCCCGCATGGCCGCGCTCATGCCCCCGGGCGAGGCGCGCGACCGCGCCCTGCCGCTCCTTGCGCAGGACCACGAACTGCCGGCGCTGATGCGGGCGCTCTCGGCCCGCTTCATCGCGCCCGTGCCGGGGGGCGACCTGATCCGCAGCCCCGAGATTCTGCCCACGGGCCGCAATATCCACGCCTTCGACCCGTTCCGCATGCCCACCGCCTTCGCGATGCAGGAAGGGGCGAAACAGGCGGCCCTCCTGCTCGAGACGCACCGGACGCTGCCACGCTCGGTCGCCCTGGTGCTCTGGGGCTCGGATAACATCAAGTCCGACGGCACCCCCATCGCCCAGGCGCTGGCGCTCATGGGTGCCGTGCCGCGCTTCGACAGTTACGGCCGCCTCTCCGGGGCCGACCTGATCCCGCTGGCCGACCTTGGCCGGCCGCGCATCGACGTGGTGATGACGCTCTCGGGCATCTTCCGCGACCTCCTGCCCTTGCAGACCCGGATGCTGGCCGAAGCCGCTCTGAAATGCGCCACGGCCGATGAGCCGGCCACGATGAACTTCCTGCGCGCGCATGCCCTTTCCCATGCCGCCGAACTGGGCTGCGACATCGAGACCGCGGCCCTGCGCGTCTTCTCCAACGCCGAAGGGGCCTATGGCTCGAACGTCAACTCACTTGTCGACAGTTCCGCCTTCGGTGACGAGGACGAACTGGCCGATGCCTATCAGGCGCGCAAGTCCTTTGCCTATGGCGTGAACGGCAAGGCAAGCGCCCATGCCGCCCTGCTCAAGTCTGCCCTTGGCCGGGTGGAAGTTGCCTATCAGAACCTCGAATCCGTCGAACTCGGCGTCACCTCGGTCGATCACTACTTCGACACGCTGGGCGGCATCGCCCGTGCCGTCCGGCGCGCGCGGGGCGGCACGGGGGCGGCGGTCTATATCGGCGACCAGACCCGCGGCACCGCCAAGGTCCGGACGCTGCAGGACCAGATCGCGCTCGAGACGCGCGCGCGCAGCCTCAACCCGCGCTTCTACGAGGGTCTGCTGAAGCACGGCCATGAAGGCGTGCGCCAGATCGAGGCGCATATCACCAACACGATGGGCTGGTCGGCCACGACCGGCGAGGTCGAGCCCTGGGTCTATCAGCGCCTGTCCGAGACTTTCGTCCTCGATGCCGCGATGCGCGAACGTCTCGCCGCGCTGAACCCCGCCGCCTCGGCGCGGATGGCCAACCGGCTGATCGAAGCCTCCGACCGCGCCTACTGGACGCCCGAT